>Ga0181593_10002407_pt1 | contig 17184 bp, 18 predicted proteins | sample 071ome_19_FD_133756 | JGI IMG/M metagenome (GOLD analysis project Ga0181593, IMG submission 133756) | Coastal salt marsh microbial communities from the Groves Creek Marsh, Skidaway Island, Georgia - 071413AT metaG (megahit assembly) | ecosystem: Environmental > Aquatic > Marine > Intertidal...
GCTCTGCTTCCAGTGCTACAACTAATAATATATTCATTTTTATTCCTCGTACCACATAGTGTCCTGCATGGGATCTATGCTTATTTCATTTATATTAACATGTTTGGGTTGATCTATCAACCACTTTATATAACCAGCAGCTTGATCTATATCCATGCAACGACGATCAGGATGCTTGTGCTGATTGTTGCTGAGTGTTCCAAAACTTATATAGCTTACTTTTGGTTTATCTCCCCACACACCTCCTATTGCCAGTGTGTTTGAATAATCTCTCAGTGCTTTCTTTTCTGCATTGTAAAGCCATGCTTTGCCGTTCTTGACTCTGTCCGTAGTACTACCAATAACTACTATATGTGCTTGTTTTTTGGCTTCTACAAGTGCCTTGTATACTGCATCTAGTAGCACAGTTTGCTGAAACTGCCATAGTGCAGCATTGACTATGATTACATCAAAAAGAACACTCGATTGTGCAAAATCTTCTCTGCCTTTTTTATTGGTTAGTTCATAATCATTTAGCCTACTGCAAAATGTAGCATCTGGATATATTTTGTGCAATGCTTGTGCTAGTCCAAAGTTCGCATTTCCACTTATTAAAATTTTATTTGCTTTGTCCATTTATAATGTCCTCTATGTGTGGAAACAGTTCTTTCCATTTAGTATCAGGTCTTTTCGACTCTAAATATTCTAAATGTTTTTTTACATGATCACGAGTGTCAGGTGTATTGTCTGTGCCTATCAATTGTTTTATATGTTTTAAATGACTAACATAAGCAATACTGTGTTGTTCGCAATAAGCAATTGCATCATCTAGCATTGTATTGTGTTCTGCTAGCATACTAGCAGGACTTAGCCAAGGCTCTGCTACCATATTTTCATTGAACCACAGTGGTTTATTATAACTGTCATACAATTCTTTAAAATAAACAATGTATTCTAACATGTCAGGTACACTTAACAAATTAACAGTTGGACTTAAAAATACCTGTACGTTGTCAAATTCAAAATAGCGTTTGAGATTACTCATTGCACGTTCCCAATTGATCCCGTAGCGTATTGCTTCGCACTTTTGTTCAATGCTGTCTAAACTTGCACTAATACCAATTTTAGTATGGGGGTTGTTTTTTACATACTGTAAAAAACGTTCAAGCACAACAGGCTTTGTATTTAAATTACTATTTAATATCACTGTTTTGTTAACTGTGCTGGGTACTCTATCTAATACGTCTTCTATAAAACCCATTGTTTCTAAATTATATGTGGGTTCTCCTCCACTAAACACAAACCAATGCATGTGATGTGTATCCCAATTTTTATTTTCAAAATACTCAAGCAATGCTTTTTTTACGTGTGCTTTCCATTCTGGGCTGGGCGACTGTACAGGCTCTCCCAATTCCTTTGCCCATGCACTACTGTCCTTGGGCGCACAATAAACGCATTTTAAATCACATGCACTGCTGAGCATAAATTCAAATGTCCTGAAATTGTCAGCAGCATATAACTGATTTTTATCGTCATCATCTAACCATCCAAACTCATTCCAACTGCGAAATAAACTGTGTGGCTCTGCATTTATACAAGTTTCACAGGTTGGATTGGGCAACTGGTTATCAAACAACATTGTTTTTTGATCTGCTAACAATCTTTCATTTTTAGTAAAATAGTTTTGATCAATATCAGCTATAGGTATATTATTAATATCTTGTGTTTTACAACAATTTTTAATTCCTTCAGAAGGAAATTTAACAATAAGATCACGAAATAACTTACTGCACACAAATTGCTCAGATTGTTTCATTGCCATTCCTTTTATCAAACTGATATACCAATGCTTTGAGTGATCCAACTGATTCAGTGATGTCCTGTACTTCCATAAAGTCAGGTTCAATGCCTGGTGCGTGTGAACGGAAAATCTTGTCAGCCAGTTGATCGTGTTTGGCTTTGGGTACACACAATCCACAACCGCAGTGTGTTTTAGGACAACGAATATAAGGTATATGTCCTGTGGCTACCTGTGCTTCTAGTTTATCACAGTATTCATCAAACTTGCTCACACTGCTGATTGGACCAACTTTGCCGTCTAAATTGACCTGACAGGTTTGATGATGCCATATAACATCAATTTCCTGATGTATATATAAAAAGTACCAATTGATCATACAATTCCAACCTTTAAAGTTATTATCGTATACAAAAGTACCCTGTGTCCATTCGTCGTCAACCAATAGGTCTAAATTACGACCGCCACAACATGGTCTGCCAATTGTTTGTCCAACTGTCTTTTTAGGTGTTTCAGTTGCCATCATCATCACACCTGGCGGTGCTGCAACCTTTGGTTTACTTGCGTCCAGTGCAGGTGTACTAGATCCGCTTTTTTTGGCTTCCCAATATCGTTTCATCCAACTGAGTTGTTCATCAGTGTAGGTGTGTACTGTTTTGTCTTTCAAGCCTTGCTTTACATCTCCCTGATCACCAATTACTCTGGGAGTATACATAACACCATTGCGATCACACCACTGTGCAAGTTCAATGCATTCTTGATAGTAGTCAGGCTGTTCATGGAACATGATATTAATTTTATAATTGTATCCTGTATCCAACATTGTTTGTAAGTTTTCACGCACTTGAGCTTTTTGTTCTGGCGTACCTTCACAGTGCCAACTAACTGTTGTAAAGTCAGTGGTTGACATTACAATGTCCAATTTACGTCTACTGTAAAAGCCATTGGTTGTCAATGTTCTTTTCCACTGTGGGTATCTTTGTTTCAAGTATTCCAAGAACGGAAAGAACGATGGATTGACTGTTGGTTCTCCACCAGTAAAACTGGTATTGACTCTAAAAGGTTTATCACGCATTTGGTTGTATATATTGCTGTAACGTTCTAAACTGTCAGCAGTCTTTTTTAATTCATCTAGACTGGCTGTTGGACTCCAGTTATTTTTGCGGTGTGGAGGACAATAACTGCAAGCATACGTACACCTACGGCCCAAGTCCCAGACCACCATCAATTGTTGTTCATTTTTATCGTCTACTGCACAAAATCCCATGTTATTCTCTCGCTATTCCGTAATCATTTGCAAACTCCACCAAGTGTGGAAAGTTAGTATAAAAGTCCCATTCTGGAAAACTTTTTCTATATACACTTTGTACATAGTGCAATTTTTCAAAGTATTCTTGTACATCTTCTTGTGCAGGACTTTCTTCTGTCCTTGCAAGTACACTGTTAAAAATACCCATGTCTAAATCAATATTGTATTTGCTGGTTAAGTATTCAAGTACTTTTGTTGATTCACTGGCTGCATGTACTGCAAACTTGCGAGGCAAGTAACGTATTTGCATCCAACTTGGGTCCATGCATGGATTAAAATTAATATTCAATCTTTTATCTTGTTCTAACATTTCGGGTTTGTCAGCATAATGATAGTCTATTAGATCACGCATTTTGTAAATCAAATTATGCACATATGGAAAACTTAAATTACTCAATACTGTAAAATGTGTTAGTTCTTTGACAACACTGTCAGGAGACATCCAATTACCGTAGTTTTTCATAATTTGTTCACTGTTAGCACCGTGTCTTACCTGTGCAGCATCATCCGTTCCATCTTGACTTACCATTACATTTACAAACCAACCCGCAGCGGCATATTTGTTAAACATGTCAGTGAAACGCACATTCAATGCATCTTTACTTGTGCCATTGGTAACAATACTAATCCTTCTTGTTGCCTGGTAATCAGTAGCAATTACGTGTTTTGCCGCTTCAATGAATTTATCAGCATGCTCAAACATTTCATTGTGTAATGTAGGCTCGCCGCCTAAATATGCAATAGTCAAGTCTTCGTTCAATGGATCACTGAGTTTATCACACACCCACGCTTCTAGTTCTTGATTAAACTTTTCTTGCATACGGTTAACAGTAAAGTCTAGTCCTTGAGTCCACAGGTCAAATCCTACACCATCGTTACCATGTGCGTCTGGATCTTTATGCCAAATCTTGCGTAATGTATTACTGTTACCCAAATGACACATAAAACATCCTAGATTGCAAGTACTGTTCATCCATAATTCAATTCTACTAGGATAACTTTTTTCTACATCTAAGTAAGGATTTTGATGATTTTCCGGGCAGTTGCGTGGACCTAATGCTTGTCGCATACTCATTATGCCTTGTGCTTCTTTTTTCCAACACAGCTCGCACCTGTTATTTTTTATATTATTACGCAGGTCTGTTTTTGTTTTGACAATCTCAGGGTGCTTTTCAAAATAATCTTTACCCAGTTTTAAAAATGTTTCATGATCATATTTTACATTGCTTGCATCACAACACGGAGAAAATTCTCCCACTTCTGGATGAAATTTATAAACACTGTAGGCTTGACCGCAATCTAGATTACTATCGATAAAAGTCTTACCATTTTCTAATTCAGTTAAATGCCTATTTTGTTCTTCATGTCTCATGCAATAATCTCCCAGCTTCTGCTATAGCCCACTGTTTTTCTAAACACCAAAAACATTGTCCACAGTCAGGCAGTTCCTGATCTGGATTGTAATGCACATATGCTTGTTCAAAACTGTGTTCTACCAACTTGTTGTTGATTCCTTGTGCAACGGCTGCATCCCGCATCCATCCTGTTTCACCTTCACAACTACGAGTAGTATTCAACAGTTCTTCAACATTGTTCACAAAGTATTCACATATAACTTGATCTTTTGTATAATACATAAAAGGTTTTACCTGCATTGGAAATATACCAGTATGATAAGGTCCATAAACCATTTGATCAAAATCTATTGAGTCCAATGCCAAGTCACGACCAGGATCGCCACCATTTTTATTCAAGTGCGGCGGGTTTCTAGTTGTTGCACAATATGCAGCATCCAATTCAAATCTGAATCCAATATACCTAGCATAGCTAGAATTTTCAATCTGATCACCACTTTTCATTTTTCCATCAACAGGAATAACACTGCCAGCAACACCCATTTCAATTTCTACAGGTATATAGTTTTCGTGCTCTACTATTTTAATATTAGGAAAATAATCTTTTAACTTTTGTATTACACGTAATCTTATAGTGCGTTGCCAAGGTCTGGTAGTCCAACAACGAATATGACTAATGGTGTGCGCTTCAATGTCTAAATTGTGTTGGTCTATGTGTTTTAACACTGTATAAGCAAGTATTGCACTGTCAGCACCTCCACTTATATTAAACCCAATACGTTTCCAAGCAGGGTCAAACGGTATAGGAATACCCTGTGATGTATAGATAAATTTGTCTATACCGTGATCATTGTATGCTTGTTTTAATTTTTCATTTAACATCAAATATATCTTTCATTTCTGGGAAGGTTGCACTAAAACTATTGTTGCGTTGACTGTCACACAATTTTAAATATTCCTCAAGTTCAGGTAAACGTCGACTCCAGTCTTCGCTTTCCATAAAGTTGAGCATGCCTTCCAATCTTTTAATACCATAGTCTGCTGCCCGCCAAGTTGCATAATCTACTTTGCCTTGGTGCCAGCTAGGTATACTTAATTCCCAATTGGCTTCCCACCACGGATAAAATTCTTCGTATTTTTTACGGCACGCTGCTTTAAACCATGCAGGTAATACTTTTACGTTTAAGTGCGGTGGATGATAAACAAAGTGATAGTTCACACCTCCTGCGCCAAATGGCCACATATTAATTTTATTAAAGTTTTGTTCCAGTTTCCACTTGATAAAGTCTGGCAGATAGTATACGTTAAGTGCTTGCACTGCACAAGCAATAGTAACTTCTACATTGTTGCCGGTTTCTTTATCTAATATATGAAACACTTCCTCTGTACGCTTCCATTCACTTGGGTAACGAATGTAGTCGTTCATAGCATGTATGCTGTCTACACTGTAGTGAAAACGTACCAACTTAAAGTGTGACCATAGTTCGAATAGATCATCTCTCCACTCAACGCCATTGCTGTTATAGCGTAGCTCCAAGTTGCTAGCATGACCTTGACGTATACATTCTTCAAGTATTTCATAGTGTTCCTCGATAATTAAACTTTCACCACCAGCAAAGTAGATTTGCTGCATGTTAGGAATTTGTTCATAAAACTGTTGCCAAAACACAGGATTGTTTTTATGCCAATTGTAACTGCTACCGTTGATACTTCCCTTGTCTGCCCATTGCATTGTATCTTTTAGTGTAGGGTTTTGTACTTGTGGAAATATATTGCTGTGATCTTTAATCCATCCACTACTATCATGTGGACTACACATAACACATGCTAACTGACATTTAGTACCAAAACGCAAGTCAATATAAGTTAGTTCTGGCGGTACACTGCCATCTTCTTGTGTATTTTCTAATAAACGGTCAACATCAACACGTTCTCTCCAATATGCAGTTTCCCATTGACGTTTACTGCGATGTCCTGCTGCTTCTTCTTTAAAGCATTTAACACAACTGGGAGGTACTTCACCGTTGATCATTTGTTTGCGAACATTACGCATATATGTACTGTTCCAACTTGACAAAAAGTCACTGACATTTAAGTTGTTTGGACGACCCATTTCGTCTTTTAGTACACCTACCATACCGCCATGTTCTTTGTCATTTGTAGGACCCACACTGCTAGCGTTAGCCGTACAACATACTCGCATACTGCCGTCTGGTCTTGTACTAAGATGTACCCAAGGTAAGATACAAAATGTATCACTTGTTTTTGTCATTTAAATTGCTCTGCAAATGGATCAAATTCAGTTCCGCACTTCATAGCACATACTCCAAGTTTTCCTTGGGCTACGCTATCAATTGTCCAACTATCAGTAATACTACTTAGCAAAGATCCTTGCATCACTTTTTTGATACCATGCTCTAGCACACTGATTGCTTGCTTGCCGCCAGCACGATCAATATGATCCCATATTTGTTCCACACGATAATCCTTGTGCCACCATTTGTACATGCGTCCGCCTGTCCAACAACAAGGCATTAGCAAGCCTTCTGCTGTAATAAAGATTTCTTTTTTCTCAATGGCTTTGCAATTTATACTGCACTTATCATAATAGTCTCGCATACTGCCGTATGTTTTTTCAATTTCTTTTTGTTTGAGCAGTGCTAAATTTTGATTTTCAACTCGAGTTGGTTTAGCAATAGCTTGTGTTTGTTCACCTTTGCGATTACGAGCTTGGTGTACATCTTTTTGCTCACTGTTAGCAGTAAAAAATCTAGCACTTTTCTTTTTTTGAAAACGTTCTACACCCCATTCCGCTGCTAGTTCTTCTGCACGTTCGACCTGATGTTCATTGTGTCCAAACACAATGTAGTCCCAACGTGCCCTGCCTCCAGCTGCAATGAAAGCCCGCATGTTGCGTTCTACGTTAGCCCAGACAACATTCTGCCTGTATAGATGATTAGTGTCACTAAGACCATCCACGCTGAAAATAACAGTGCCCATTCTACCAATGACTTGGGCAAGTTCACGCCACCACATTTCATCTTTTGCTCCTGCATTTGTGTTCATGGAGAGCCACATTTTACTGTTATGCTCTCTGAAGTATTTAAATATTTCTAGTGTATCCTTTGCTATAATAGGATCACCTAAGTTGCCACACATGTACATAGTGTCTAATTGTTTTACAAATTCCACTGGAAAGATCTGTTTACAATCTTCTAAACTGAGTTCAGCATTGGTAATATGACGATTGTCCGCACCACCATTTTCGTTACGATCACACATAGGACACGCTGCTTGACAACGTTGTGTGACTTCTAAATGAACCATACGTATGTCATCGTAGCTATACACGTTGCTCCATCCAATCTACTATTCTGTTGTACATTTCATCATGCCCTGATTCAGGCATGTGATTTGGTCTAGGGTCAGCAAAATCTGTTCCATGACCCCATTGTTCAACCATTGGTGTATTCCATACAGTTACATTTTTTTCCAATTGAAATTCCGTGTCTATAGGTTCAAAACAAGGAAAAATTATTATTTTTTCAAATTGTTGTGCATACATATTCAAAAATGAAATATTTTTCTTGTTATTGATTTCATAATAACGAGGAAACGCATTAACAAAAAATGTTTGGGCAAAATTTTGATATTTTTTATATATTTCTTTTTTACTGTCAGGCAACCGGTTCCACGAACCTTCTGCTAAATGTCTTGCTATCCAATGATCACGATCTTCAAAAAAGTCCCAGTATTGTCTTGTAATATCAGTTAGAAAAAACACAACACTCACGTCTTGTGTATGCGGTTCTTCATTGATTGTATATAATAATTTAGTGAAGCTCCAATCAATACTGGTTCCAGAATCAGCCAGAATTTTAACATCATAATCTCCATGTAAACGTTCAGTGTATGTGTAGCTGAATTCAGGATGAGCAGCGCCATAGCTATCTCCAAAAATCCACAGTTTCTTTTTATTCATCTAAGATCAACTTTACTGCTTTACCTGGGCCAACACGACTGGGTAAGTCGCCGTATTCATTGATATACCATTCAATAACAGCACGATACCAACGCTGACTGTCGTGGTGTGCTTGTTTATTAAACTGCCAAATGTTATTGTTGGTAGCTTGCATACTGCTCAGTGCTCTAGCACTTTCTTGTTGCAGTTGTCTCAATGAGAGTGTGTCAATCATTTTCTTCCAATTATCATGTATCTTGTATAATTACCTGTTTCCAATTCTCCACTGTAGTAAAGTTCTTCCATTGGATATTTTTCCACTGCAACTTGTAAATTTTCACAACAATTAATGTGTTGTTTGTTACTGAAATAATTGTTTGTTTGTAAACATATCGTCTTGCCTTGAGGTATCTGTTCAAACCAATTTTCACTCATGTGTTCACAACTGGTATTAATAATGAGGTCAGGATCAATCTCTACTTCTATTTTTTTACCTTGTTGGTTCACAGCTTTGCATCTAAAAAATTTATCTTTGCGCCAATAGATATCATTTACATCTATTCCAATACTTTTGAATTGCCAATTGCTTGACACCTGATCACGATTAAAGTCTTCGCTAATTCTCAAACAGTCGTAGTCTGTTTCCAAATTCCAATAGTTTGTGATTTCAAAATGTTGAAACAAGTGATGTGCAACTGTAGCATACCATCCTCCATAATGAGCAATTGTAGGTATTTGCTTTTGAGGAAACAGTTCACTTAGTTTGTCTACCATCCAAAGTTTACTGTCCATTTGTCCTCTACTAAAGTGTTCATTGAGGTTTGCCTTGTTGCCCCAGGTTTGACTCCAGTGGTTGATTTTTTGTATGTATTCGTCGTGTATGCTGTTGGTTACAAAGTTTAGAACTTTTTTGTGTGTGATCTCTTTGTATCCTGTCCATTGATTAAAAATTAAATTAAAAAATTCCATACTGTCAGGAGTAGTACCTCTGTACACTTCTTTAACACAAAGGTCTTGTATAGCCCAAGGATTACCATACATGATTGCACGTTTTATTTTACTGAATTTTTCTAGTTCAGGGTGTTCAGTGTGTTCTAGATAACTTTCAATGCCATTCATCCAGTACAAATTTTGGGCTGCTGGATTTGAGTTTTCTCTGTATTCACGTTGCATCATCAAACACTTCTTTCAGCCAGGCAAAGTCATTTATTTTGTTGAGCACTTGAGGTTTGTTTTTGTATTCAAATCCAAAGTCTGCTCCTTGCTTGGCACCTAGTATACAGTAGTCTCCATACAGTCTGTCAGCACCTTTGTTTTGCCAGGTTTTTAATCTATACATATTGTCCAAGTTATCACTGTGAGGAATAATACTGCTGGCAAGTTTTGCACATTCTCTAAATGCACTTTTCCAAGTTTCAAAAGGACTTGTGTTAAATGCTGTTACATTGCTTATTTGAAATTTAGGAACAAACGGACAACCAATTGTAGTGGTCATGTCTACTCGCCAGTTGTCAGCTTCTAATAATTTTTTACGTGGAAACAACTTTGCTCCACCGTATCCATATAGTAAATCATTTATAGGATTTCTACTGCGCCACACAAATACACAGTTTGTTTCAGGTGTGTTTTCGTAAACATATTTTGTGCTGCTGGGTTTGAATCTAAAACTAAACTCTTCATCCATCACAGCATCAGCATCAATCACATAAAAGTGACTGGTCTCTGCAATTTTTGCTGCCTCCTGATGAGCTTCAAATATGCCCTTTACACCTTGTACTCTTTTGGCATGAGGTGCAAAGATTTTTAGTAAATCATAATTGTCATCAGCAAATGTTTCGTGGTAGCTAATTTGTACAACGTCTAGCATCGTTACTCCGTGGATATATTGTTTTAAAATAACACAGTTGAAGCTGAATGTCAACTATTCGTAAATAAAAGGATCTTTGTCTTTGAGCTCTTTTATTTTCTTTTTTATACGTTTACGGTCCTGGTATTCTGTCCAGGGCCAAAGAATGATATCAATTAATTTTCTAATCATATGTGGTCTCTCATGTATTGTATAGTGTATTTAAGCCCTGTGGTTCTATCAACAGTTGGCTCCCAATCTAACAGTTCACGAGCCAGTGAGATGTCAGGACATCGTCTTTGCGGATCGTCCACTGCACTGTCAGTGTGTACAATCTTGCTGCTACTGTTGCACAGTTGGACAATTTCATTTGCTAAATCCAACAGTGTAACTTCATCGGGGTTACCTATGTTAACAGGACCAGCTGTGGTGGTGTTCATTAACTCAATCAATGCTCTCACTGTGTCGCTCACATAACAAAAACTTCTAGTTTGCAATCCGTTACCATGCACTGTGATTGGCTTGTTTTTCAATGCTTGTGCGATAAAATTACTGATAGCTCTGCCATCGTCCACAGCCATGTACGGACCGTATGTATTGAATATTCTAGCAATAGAAGTTTCTACACTGCTTATTGTACACATGGTTTCACAAACACGTTTGCCTTCGTCATAGCATGCACGTGGTCCCAGTGTATTAACATTTCCCCAATATGTTTCAGGTTGAGGATGCACTGTGGGATCACCATATATTTCACTGGTGCTGGCTTGCACTATTTTAGCACCTGTTAGTTCAGCTAGATCCAACATGTGTTGCATGCCCGAAATATTGGTTTTTAGTGTGTAGTTTTGATCTTTTTGATAGTGTACAGGGCTAGCAGGACATGCCAAATGATATATTTGATCAAACTCTATGTCCCATACTTTTGGCACTGTTACATCATGCTCAACAAAATGATATCTATTGCGTCTGTTAAACTGTGTGTGATTACTGGGTTTACTGGTATAGTAGTTGTCAACCGCTGTGATGTCAGTGGTAAGTTCCATTTCTAGCAGTTGTCTACACAGTTCTGTGCCCAGTAGACCATTGGCTCCTGTGACTAGTATTCTCATATGTACCAATATCCTAAACGTTTCAAGCTGTCGATCTTTGCTGCATCGCCCAAATACTTTTTGGTATTGTCCCAATCTTCATATGCATATTTTCCTGTGACGTGAAATATATTCCAATCCGGAGCTGCTGATTCATAGCTGTTGCCTTCAGGAAATAGCATGGGATCCAGCAGTTGTATACGTGTGTCTGATCTGTGCTTGATAGTTGTGTTCACATGTTTCTGACAAGTGCCGTCTGTTCTATATCCGTTGTTGTACAGTTTGTCAGGATCGCAAATGTCTATGTTTGTTTGTGTGGCTCTCATGCCATACATGCCTGTACCGCAGTTGTATATACCGTGCAAGGGGTGTGGATCTCCCAACCACTTGTAGTGCTTCACTGCTTGACATACCTGATCATAGCCTGCGGCAAATATGTGTTCTACTGTGTTCATATAATTGTTTTGTGCCACACAGTCCACGTCAGTGTAAAACCAATTTTTTCCTTGACGCATTATTTCTGCACCCACGATAAATTTATACACAAAAACATGATGATCACCTTGTGGAATGTGTACAGTTGGACACACAGGGCTCATGGCATGATATGTTTGTAGGTCCAATGCTATGTACAGCATGGGTATTCCACATTTACTGGCGCTTTTAACCCAGTTCATCACCAAAGGTAGCACAGGTTCGTTGCCCATACACCAATACACTGTGTCTCTGGGATAGTTGTTGCAATAATCTCTAATTGACTGTGGCACTGGTGTCTCCTTGATAAAATGCTTGCACACTAACTGTGTTCACTGTGTTTGATTTAGCTTTAATAGGTCCTTGACTTTCAGGAATACCATACTCACTGTCTGCTATGCTTTGATTCAACATAAGGCTTATTATGTGTTCGTAACTGTCCATAAATTCTGTGTCGCCAGGTTGTAGTTCAATTGGTTTACCTTGACTTATCCATGTTTGTACAACTTGTTCCAGTGTGGTATCAGCTGTTACTTTTCCAATTATATATCTATCGTTGTTGGGCCTATCTAAAAATCCTGCTTCTCTGCACAGGTATACCAATCCATATGCATCCACAACCAAATCAACTTGCGGGAAACCTTTAGGCAACATTTGATCATAAGTGATACAGTGCATAGTAGGAGCATCGACACCTTGGCTCAGTGCGTTTAGTGCGTAGCCATAATCGATGTGCAGCTTGTTCAGCAGATCACCTGTACGCCTACGTTCTACAGTTTCAAACACTTGTTTTAGTTTGGTTCTATCTCCAAACGTTGCGGAGTCAGTTGGCTCTCTAAAGTTTTCTCTCAGCGTAATAAAGTCCACTTGACTGTCACTTGCTGCATTAATTTCTTCAATAAAATCAAGTACTTGCAGCAAGTCTTCTTCAAGCCCAGGTAATATTACATAATTAAATCCAAAGCGCAATTGTTTGTTGTGTCGTTTTCTATATTTCAAAAAGTCAATTGCATTTTGTTTTACTCTTGTAAATCCTTGTTTGTGTTTGGTTACTTCAGTGTACACATCTTGATTGCTACCGTACAAACTGATGCGCAATACTTCTAAATCCCATATGTCTGGATTGTTATCCAAATACTTTTCAGTTAGCATAAAGCCATTGGTGTACAAACTAAATCTAAATCCACGATCAGCGCCTGCACGTATCAACTGCATGAGATCAGGATTGGTCAATGTTTCTAATCCGCCACTGAGATAAAATTTGTAAGGATCGTCGTTGGGTGCAGTTTTAATCAAATTGACCAAGTGTGGTGTTGCTTCTTTAAGCGGAGTCTTTTTGTATGCAGCATTTGTTTCCATGTTGCGTCCACAAAAATGACACCAAAACATACAGCTTTGTCCAATGTGCAATCCAATTCTATGTGGATATGCGTATTCATTGTTTAATACTTTTTGTATTGTTCCAGTTTGATTCAAAGGTATGATAGTATTTTTCCAATACTGACTGTTGCGAATATCACCTGTGATCACCTGTTGTACAAAGTCACTGTTGCGCATTATCTTATTAATTTTAATCAGTTGCTGCTTACTGATGTTGAGCTTGCGCTGTATTTCACTCTGTGTAACAAAAGGACTGTGTGCATAACAATCAATGACTTGTACTATTTGATCTAATATAGTATACAGTCTTTCATCATATCTACTGCGAGCATATCCATCCAGTTCTAATATGTCTTTGGCAACATACAAACCTACAATACCAGCTCTGTCTGCTTGAGTGTTGTGCCTCACAATTTCTAAATGCTGCGGCATCAATTGCTGTGTACTGTGTTCAATTGCTTGAGTGATCCAACGTGTATCTTCAGCAGTGTTGTATTGACGTTCACCATTTACAAAGTTGTCCAGTTGTCTGTCCAGTGTTAGGCCATCGTCTTTTGAGAAGTCGTAAAACTCTCCATCAATTACTATTGTTCTTGTGTTGTTGCTGTCTCTGGAAAATTCAACATTTACTATAGTGCCGTCTATGTCTAACAACCAAAGTATACTAGTATCTGTTTGTGTAGTTTTGAGTACTTGACATTTTTTACTAACCAATATAGTGTCTAGTATACTCAGCACATGTGGTCCAATATCTTCTAGCACACTGATAGTTGGATCACTGTAGTACATTTCACCGTGACGTTGTATACGATTTGCACTGCTCCACACAATGTCAATTGCTTTGGGTTGTGCAGTTACAGTTTGTGCAATCTCTGCAATACGACTACTGTATGTCATTTCTACGCCAACAACCAACTTAACGCCCTGTGCTTGTGCCAGTTCGACTAATTCATCATGCTGTTCAACAGTGCGAACAAAAGGCTTTTCTACCAACACATGACGTCCTTGTGCAATTAATTCTTTCGCAGTGTGATAGTGATCATCTGGCAAATTAGCAACCCAAACGTGACTGCTATCTAAATCCATCAAACTGTTCACGCTGCCCATTTTGGTATTGCGTGTGTAAAACTGTGTGACGTAATCATTGGCGCCAGCAACACGATCAATGATTCTTGCCCAACGTCCTCCACCTACTATACCGAGGGTACGCACACATCTACTCCGTATTTTTTAGTCCAACGAATTGCATCCTCTCTAGTGTTTACTAGAGGTTCGCCTTTGATATTGAGACTGGTGTTAAGCAACATAGGACAACCTGTATCCTCATACCAACGTTCTAACAAACGTCTAATGCCATGTTCACTGCCAGCTGGCACAGTTTGTACTCTGCTGCTATTGTCATAGTGTATGATAGCAGGAAACTGTTCTGGGTGTTTGCACTTTGCCACATACTGCATAAAGTCTCCTACTCTGCCCTCAAAGTATTCTTCTGCATGTTCTGCCAGTATCACAGGAGCAAACGGTCTGAATGCTTCTCTGTGTTTGATTGTGTTTACAAGGTCCTTAACATCAGCTCCACGGGGATCAGCAAGAATACTACGGTTGCCAAGAGCCCTAGGGCCAAACTCAGCCCTACCAGATGCCACGGCTGTAATTTTTCTAGTGTGTAATTGTTCAAGTACTTTTTCAACGGGGTACTCTCCTTCTATGTTATGTCCAAGGAAAGCGTGATCCATGTACATAAATTCTTTACGGTGTGCTAATACACAACCTATTGCACTGCCAGCATCACCTGGGTTAGCTGGTACATGTACATTTTTAAAAAATAAACCTGCTAGTGGGTTTGCTACACAATTTAGTGCGCAACCTCCCACTAGTATAATGTTTTCATACTTGCCATCTGTCATATGATATGCACTGCGGCACAGTTCTACGAATATCTCTTCATAAATGCGCTGTACTGCCGCAGCGATGTCTGCATAGTCTTGAGGAGTGTTTAGATCAAGTCTCCAATCTAAGCAACCTCTGTGACAGTTCTTTTTAAATGTAGTAAATGGGTGATAACTTGTAGGTGTTTGTTCAATAAAGTCACGTTTTATAAGATCATAATATTTGTCAGGGTCGCCTATTGCAGCCATTCCCATGAGAATATATTCATGTTCTTGTGGCTTGAGTCCTATACGCTGTGTCATAGCACTGTACCATATACCCAAACTGTGAGGATAGTTTTGACTCCACAGTTTCTTGAGCTTGCCCGAATCTCCGCTCCATATGCTCACAGTTTCCCATTCGCCTATGCTGTCAATTACCAATATCAATGCACTGTGCCAAGGACCTGTATAGTATCCATATGCTGCATGACTCAAATGATGACTAGTTGTAGTGCATTTAGGAGCGTTATTGATGAATTTGCGTATATATGTAGTAGGTGATTCTTTGCCGAGTAGTGCGTATTGCCCAGCACTAAACTGACGTGTCTTTTTAAGCAAAGGTTTTTCGTAAAAATATATTTTGTCGGGTTTTCCGTACAAATTCACAGCTTCTTCTATCAACAGTGGATCTAAGTTTTTGTCATTCTTGATTCTACTGTAGCGTTCGCTGTGTGCAGCAAACTCTAATCCCGTTTCACTAAACACAGCTAAACTAGCATCATGACTCATACCAGTCCAGCCCCAAGTTATTTTATTCAAGTTCGCCATCTTGTCTCATTTTTGCTCTAATTTTTGTAGCACTGATATCATGTATCTCTTTACCTAAATCATGTTGCGTAAATGTGTACCCAACACCACGACCATAACTGATATCTACAATGTTTGGGACTAGCATGATTTCATATTCTTCGCCCAAGGTATAACCGTGTTCTTTTAATCCTTGTTCAATATTTCTTGCAACAGTTCTGTAATCAAAAGGGTTATCATCTTGTGTCACTGTGCGTCCTGCGCCAGCATCAGTACCTACAATACCACCTACGTCTCTTATCATTATACATACTTGTCCGGTTTCCGCTAATGCACGTTTGAATAGTTCTGTGTGTCCATCGTGCCATGGTTGCCAACGTCCTAGCATTTGTGCTGTAGGTTTTTTCCAATCAAACATTATTTCTTTCCATCCAACGTTGTACAATTTTTAATAGCACTTCATGTGTATCACTAAACCAGCCTTCTACATGATAATCACAATGTGGTGGTTCTACAAACATAGCATTTGTATCTTCAAATCTACCTTCTTTGATTGTGTCCATCCAAACAGTAAAGTCTGGATTGAACTCCATACGTGCTTGTTCTGTAGGACACACAAAATCTGCTACTGCTACCTTACCTGCACGTACAACACCATCAGCTAGATAGCGCATACGTGCTGCTTGACGCATACGTCCTTCGGGTGTAAAATCCCAATCGTTGTAATGACTGCGTATTTCGTCTGCATTAATATGTACACCTCTTATTAAGTCAGCAAAAGGTTTTGCTAGTGTAGTTTTTCCGCTACCCGGTAATCCGAATATCAAAATTTTCATTGTTTACATCCTCGATCAATGTATAGCTGATTGACTCTTTTTGTAAAAGGTTTAGTAATCTTATTTCACTGCCCTTCATTACTGCGTCAATTTCACCATTGTTTATAAGTCTTTCTAAATAATCTTTTTGTGGTCTTGTAAAATTAGTATTGAATCTTTTTTGTATTTTATCTCCAACAGGTGTATCAAAAATTCCTTTGCTCCACACTAATTGATTGTTACTAGCACCATAAAATTTAAAATTATCTCTGGGACTATCCCATTCAGCAAAATAATTTTTCCATACTCTGTTATAAAAACACAAGTTAGGTTCATTGGCATTTTGAATTATCACATGGTCATATTGTTTAATTGTACTATCTTCGATGTGTGTTGTCAATAGATCATAAATGTTTATGTAGTTTCCTGTTGGTATAACATACACCGTGTATTCATGTTCTTGAGGTAAACGATCGAACCAGGTTTTTGTTGGGTTAC
>Ga0181593_10002410_pt1 | contig 17177 bp, 16 predicted proteins | sample 071ome_19_FD_133756 | JGI IMG/M metagenome (GOLD analysis project Ga0181593, IMG submission 133756) | Coastal salt marsh microbial communities from the Groves Creek Marsh, Skidaway Island, Georgia - 071413AT metaG (megahit assembly) | ecosystem: Environmental > Aquatic > Marine > Intertidal...
ACCGACGCCCGAAAGTGAATTCAGGCCCCAGTAGCGCATTGGGCTGCAACAGCCACTCGTGGATGCGGTTTTTATGGAAGCCTTCATCACCCCACTCGTTAGCCAATGCCCAAACGCGCTTGGCGGCGATCTGAACGTCACATTCCCAGGTGTACCCCATCGCCCCGTGCACTTGTATGGACTGTCGTGCGGCCAGCGTGGCCACGCGGGTTGCAGCGAGCTTGGCGTGGGACACCGCAAAGTCCGCCCGCTCTGGCGAGACACCGACTGTGTAAGCCGCCCGGGCGATGACGGGGCGGGCGTATTCCAACTGCACCGCAACATCCGCGAGCAAATGCTTGACCGCCTGATTCGCGCCCACCGGCCGTCCGAACTGACTGCGATCCCGCGTGTGTTGCACGCTCTGCTCCACCAGCCGGGCACTCAACCCGAGTAGCTGTGCCGCCGACGTCAACCCACCTCGGTTCAGCGTTGCGCGCAGCAGCGCCGCCCCCACTTCACCCTCAGCGAGCCGGTGCTCCGGCGCTGGTTCAAATTCGATCGCCGCCACACGCCGGCTGGGATCCACACTTTTCAGCGCCCGCACCGTGATCGCATCGCTGGGCAAGAGGTACAACGCGTCTCCAGAAGCGGTAAGCACCCAATCTGTGCTGGCCGCGAAATTGAGATAAGGATTGATGGGGTGCGCCACCGCCACCCGGGTGTTGCCGTCCATCAGCTGATCAATGATCGACTGGATCGAGCCATTACCCAAACCCCGATCCAATACATCCACCAATAGTGGCGAGGCCACCATCATCGTCTCAGCCAGGGGCTCCGGCAGCGCAGCCTTGCCGCAGGCCTCTGCAAGCAAAACGGCGTCGATCGTATTCATACCCAAGCCACCCAGCGACTCAGGAAATAGCAGGCTATACACCCCCATCTCCAGTAACTGCTGCTCCAGCGCAGCGTCTCTCCCCGACTCGCTCTCCCAGCGAGCGCGGATGCGCTCGCCCGTCACTTCTGTTTGGAGCAGACTGCTCAGGGTGTCCCGGAATTCGAGTTGCTCGGCACTGAAGGTAAAGTCCATAACCGCCTAGCGCCTCGGCATGCCGAGCACCCGCTCGGCAATAATGTTGCGTTGAATCTCGTTGGTCCCGGCATAAATCGGACCCGACTGCGCAAACAGAAAGCCGTCGAGCCAGGTGCCCAACTCGTCCGCCAGCGCGGGCGTTTCGGGCTCCACCTCGCTCCGGGGACCCAGAATGCGCATGGCCGTGCCGTGGATACGCAGATCCAGCTCGGACCAGAAAATCTTGTTACAGCTCGCCTCGGGACCAATGCTGCCGCCCTTCACCAGTCGCGATGCGGTCTGGTAGGTGGACAGCGCGTAGGCCTCTGCGTCCATATAACACCGCACCACGTCATCCTCTACCGATGGGTCGAGTATGTCCGTGCTGTGCTCACGATAGAGACTGACCAACCGACGGGTCGCCTGCTGAAATCGCGCCGGGCTTCTCAGCATCAGCCCTCGCTCAAAACCCGCCGTGGCCATGGCGATTTGCCAGCCGGCGCCCTCCTCACCCAACAGGTGAAAGGCCGGTACCCGGACATCATCGAAGAAAATCTCCGCAAAGCCCGGCAGTCCGTTCAGCTGCTCAATCGGCCTGACTGTTACGCCCTCGGCATCCAGCGGTACCAGAATCTTGGATAGACCATGGTGCCGTTCCGACTCCGGGTCCGTGCGGAACAGTCCGAATACCCAGTCCGCATAGACGGCGCGTGTAGACCAGATCTTCTGGCCATTGATCACATAGGCGTCGCCGTCACGATCAGCCCGACATCGTATCGCTGCCATATCTGAGCCCGCGTTGGGTTCGGACCAGCCTTGCGCCCAGATCTCCTCACCAGAAGCCATGGCCGGCAAAAACCGCGCTTTTTGCGCCTCGGATCCATACTCCATCAACGTCGGACCCAACAGGAAGATGCCATTCTGGTTGACCCTGCCCGGGGCCCCCGCTCTGTAATACTCCTCCTCGAAGATAAGCCATTGAATAAGATCACAGCCTCTACCGCCGAAAGCCTCCGGCCAGGTCACCATCCCCCAGTTGCCGGCCGCCAGGGTTCGCTCCCACTCTCGGTGTGCCGCGAAACCGGCCTCTGTATCAAAAGAGGTCAGCGGTTCGGTGGGAACGTGCTCTGCCAGCCACTCGCGCACCTCGGCGCGGAAAGCCTCTTGCTCTAAGGTATAGCTCAGATCCATGCCTCAGCCGTCTTCCTTATTGGCTTTTGCCATCGATTTGGCATCCATACCGCCGAGCTTGTTGCCCGTTGTCAGGTCGTTGTGAACGTGCGTGAAGTGATGCCAAGCAAATGCCGCTTCCATTGCGGATCGCTTACCCTGCAAATCCTCGACGTTATTGATGGCTTGCTTGGTGAGTGCGAGACCCAGTCGCGGCATCGCTGCGATTTTCATAGCCAGTTCCGTCACGTCGCCGCGCAAGGTGTCGCGCGAACTGATCTGATTAACCATGCCCATTTGATACGCCCGCTCAGCACCCATCTTATTCCCCGTAAAGAGAAATTCCTTGGCAATCCTCGGATTCAATTCATAGGGATGCGCAAAGTACTCCACGCCAGGAATACCCATCCTGACCACCGGATCAGAAAAATAAGCATCGTCGGTGGCCACGATCAGGTCACATACCCACGCCAGCATCAAACCGCCAGCGATACAGGCTCCCTGCACCGCCGCAATTGTTGGCTTGGGCATCTCCCGCCAGCGGCGACACATGCCCAAGTAAGCCTCTGCCTCCCGGACGTAAAGGAACTCGCCCCCCTCTTTGTTCGCGTGGTCGTACCACATGGTGACCCGCTCCTGACTTAAATGGACGTCACGCTCCGGGGTGCCAATGTCGTGGCCAGCCGAGAAATGCTTTCCCTCTCCGCTCAACACGATGACCTTGACGTCATCATCGGCGACCGCTTGCTTGAACGCGTCGTCCAACAAATAAGTCATGCGCCCATTTTGAGCGTTGTGATACTCCGGCCGATTCATCGTTACCCATGCGACGCTGTCAACGACTTCGTAGCGCACGATGTCCTGCTCTTCAGCGGTCTCATTTGTCTCTTTATCGCTCATTCGACTCTCTCCGTAGCCACTTATCGCGCCAAAAACTGTCAGGTCGACTCACGCTCGGGCAATCTCAGTCCCGGCGGATCACCCTTCAACTGTTTAGACCGCAAATTCTTAGGGTCTAACTGCGAGATGATGGCCAATTGCTCCGTCGTGGGCATTACCGTCTCAGGCAACGGCAACGCATCGTCCACCAATACATCAAATCCTGTGTTATCGCGCACCTCATCCAACGCCACGCCGGGATGCAGGGACACCACCCTGGGTCGATACTCGGGACCGGAAAAATCCATGACGCACAAATCAGTGATCACCTGCCTGATATCAATATCTTCGAAGGAATAACCCCGCGGCAAGCGCGCCGGGTTATAACCTATCGAGCACACGACATCGCACTCCCCCTCAACAAACACCCGTCTGGAGTGCTGAGGTACGAAAAACGAATTGGCGTGGCAGATGGAATTACCGGGAAAACCCCGCACACCCAGGAGTTGAATCTTGGGTGCTCCATAGGTACCGCCCAGCGCCGATATATTGGTTTGCCCGAACCGATCAATTTGGCTGGGACCCACCAACGCATGTCGCGCACCACTCCACACATTGTCAAAAATACGGGAGAAACCCATCCAGTTCTCGCTGGCCTGGGCATTGTGGTCGGTCAGCCCACTCACAGGATTGGGCTTGGACAACATAAAGGCCTGGCTGTCAGTCATCATCAAGTCAGGGTTTGTTGTAGACATGGCCAAACTCGCGGCCAATCTCGGCAATAAACCAATACCGGTCGCGAGTACTTCGCCGTCCTCGTCAAAGACGCGGCTGGCAGCACAAATCATTAGCTCAGCGAGGGAAAATGTCACAGCGGCACCTCAATAGACCGGCAGAGGCAACGCTTTAATCGCATCGAGCCCGCCGACGGACTGCTGATAGGCGACTTCATCTGAACCGAGAAAAGCGTCGGCCCACGCGGCAAACCCACCCTCGTTAATAAGCTCTGCGTAACGCTTGAAGTGAGGCACATCAAAACCATACAGCGGATCACTGGAGGTCGGATGCGCACCGCCGGGCTGAAGCACCACGGATTGTATGCAGTTTCGCTCCCAAAAAACTTTTCTCGCCACATCCGGATTTTGAAAATATTCGCTTTCCACCACCTCGTCGATTGAGACGATACTGTGTGTTGCCGCGCGGACGAACCAATCATCCATGTAGTGGTCGGGGCTGGCGATCTCACAAACCCCCGAAGCGTCTGCCCGCGTCGCCTGCACCAGCGCCACATCGAGATTCAGTGCCGGCATCGCCACCCAGTCTTTGTTGTCATAGGGGCTCTCGATCACCTGAATCTCCGGCGCGTTTTTAATCACGTCGGTCCCCAATCCAATGGCGGTGGGAATAAATGGACACCCCCAAGCGGCGGCACGCAAACCCAACAACATCATCCCCTCATCGATCTCGGTTACCTCAACACTGCCCCGTTCTCGTGCTTGCCGAAACGCAGGTTCCAGCGGCATAAAATCGAGTGATACAAAGGCAAAAACCACGCGCTTCACTTTACCGGAAGCACACAGCAGTCCGACATCGGCACCACCATAAGCGACGATCGTGAGCTCGCGCGCATCGCTGCGGAGCAGCGTTCTAACAAGCCCCATCGGCTTTCTGCGGGGACCCCAACCCCCAATACCCACGGTCATGCCGTCCTGAATGACAGACAGCGCTTCCTCGGCACTGGTCAGTTTATTCATGGATTCGCCTTACGGTTGGGATAGGTTGGGCAGTATCAAAGTCGCTAAAGAGACGATCATCCCCCATTGAGACTATGACAGTAGGCCGCTCCTTGCTTAACTTGCGAGCCAACTAGGCACAGATGGTGCAACAGGACCCAACGGCAATGACCCCACCCGCCGCCCATACGGCTGAGTTGATCGAGTTTGCCGCTTCAAAATGGAGTGATCGTGTCGCTGTGCGCGAAGAGCACTTCTCCCTCACCTTTGGTCAATTGTTACAGCACGTCCGCTGGGCAACCGCAGGCTTACTCACGCGGGGTGTGCAGCCAGGTGCGCGCGTCGCCATTTGGGCCCCAAATCGCTGGGAGTGGATCGTCGCTGCATTAGCGACGCACTACCTCGGCGGCACGCTTATTACGCTCAACACCCGGTACCGCGGCCATGAGGCAGCCCAAATTCTGCGCCTCAGTGGCGCCAGCGCCTTGATCACAGCGGGCGAGTTTCTCGGCGTCGATTATCCTGAACTCCTTGCCAACGAGGACTGCGGAGCGCTCTCGCTGTCAGTCGTTCTGGACGACCCGGCAGAGGACGGATTCTCGACACTGCTGAAAGAAGGCAGAGAAGCACTGACGGAGCCTACCAGTGCGATTAGCCAGGCCCTGCTTTCAGCCCGTAATGCAGTCTCCTCCGACGACCTGTCCGACATTCTGTTTACCTCGGGCACAACGGGTGCACCCAAGGGAGTGATGACAACTCACGGCCAAAATTTGCGAGCGTTTGCGACATTTGCAGAGCTCCTTGGCTTGAATGAGTCAGACCGTTACTTAATCATCAATCCTTTTTTTCACAGCTTTGGTTACAAGGCTGGCTGGCTGGCCTGCCTGCTGGTGGGCGCCGAGACCCATCCGATGCCGGTGCTCGATGTCGACACCTTGATCAATAGGATCGAGACGCACCACATCACCTGCATGCCAGGACCACCCACGCTGTTTCACTCCATTCTGAGCCATCCCGGACTCAACCCTTCGCGGCTGGCGTCGCTCACCAAGGCAACCACTGGTGCCGCAGTCATTCACCGGCAGCTGATCGTGGATATGCGTACCGTTCTGGGAATAGAAACGGTTATCACGGCCTACGGACTTTCCGAAACCTGTGGGCTGGTGACGATGTGCCGTCGTGGCGATGATGCCAATACAATCGCAAGTACTTCCGGTCGCGCTATCCCCGGCGTCGAGGTCGCCATCGTCGGCAAAACCGGGGAGCACCTGGCGCCAGGTGAAACAGGGGAAATTGTCGTGCGCGGATACAACGTGATGCGGGGATATCTGCGCGACCCAGTTGCCACTCAACACACCATCGATGAGGAGGGCTGGCTGCATACCGGTGATATCGGCTCTCTGGATGGGCAAGGCAACCTCTCCATCACCGATCGATTGAAGGATATGTATATCTCTGGCGGCTTCAATTGCTATCCCGCGGAGATTGAGCAGTTGTTAACCAGATACCCGGGAATCAGCGAGGCGGCGATTGTCGGGCAACCCGATGACCGGCTGGGGGAAATTGGTATCGCATTTGTCGTGGCCTCGGGCGCTGAACGTCCTGACACGAGGGAAATCATCAGCTGGTGCCGCGATCAAATGGCGAATTACAAAATCCCACGGGAGATAAGATGGGTCGATGCATTACCGATTAATGCGTCGGGCAAAGTTTTGAAAACCACACTGCGCGAAATGCTTTAGACATCGCAATAAGCATAGAGGAATCGACAATGGCAATTAACAGCTTGGGTTATCTCGGTATAGCCAGCCGCAATACTGAAGAATGGCGAAACTTTGGCACACAAGTACTCGGATTACAGGATGTCAGCCCGTTAATGACAGACAATGCCGATACCGTATTCCTCAAAATGGATGACCAGCCTTTCAGATTGTTCGCCGAGACTGCAGAAACTGATCAACTGAACCTCATCGGTTGGGAGACCGTCTCTGAGAACGCTCTCCAGAACGTTGCTGATCGACTGAGTGAATCGGGCACACCATGGACATGGGGCTCCCCAGCGCTATGTGCTGTGCGACGCGTGCAAAGCCTGATCTCCTTCGAAGACCCATCGGGCATGCGGCATGAGGCTTTTTGGGGGCGCATCTCGGATTTTGCGGTATTTAACTCTCCTGTCGGTGTGTCAGGTTTCGTCACTGGCGACCAGGGCATGGGTCACGTTGTCCTCCCAGCTCAAAACTTTGATGACATGGCTCGGTTTTTTACTGAGGTGCTTAACTTTGGACTGTCCGATCTCATGAAAATCCGGTTCACGCCAGATCCTGAGGAACCCATCAAGCGGCTATGGTTTATGCACTGTAATCGCAGACATCACAGCCTCGGACTTTTCGAAATGCCCATGCCAGCCCGGTGCGTTCACCTGATGCTGGAGGTTGATGGGATAGATGAAGTTGGACGCTGCAACGATCGGCGCATCCAGTCCGGCGCGCACCTCAGCGGCACCCTCGGGCGACACTGCAATGACCATATGGTTTCGTTCTACATGCGCAGCCCTGCAGGATTCGATATTGAATATGGTGCCGAGGGTCGAACCATAGACGACTGGTCAAGCTATGCGGTCTTCGAGAGCACGGCCGCCAGCTACTGGGGACACGACTTCAGTGTAGGTCAGACGGACTAATTAGCGTCGCGGCTTACTACATATTGATTAAGGGCCTCGCTACAGGGTCAGTAACGATCCGATTAGAGTGGCACTTACTCGAGTAGGCAAAAGCAGGATGGAAGTTCGACTATGAGCAGCTATGAGCCACTGGTAACAAAACAGATTCAGGCCTTAATAGAGAGCAAGTCAACCGAGCAGCGGGACAATCGCCGTTTGTCTACAGAGGTCGTAGATGCCTTGAAGGCATCGGGCTTTTTTACCATGTTGCTACCCAAACAATGGGGTGGACTGGAGAGAAAGCCACAGGATTTTTTCCGCGAACAGATTCTCATCGCAGAAGCCGACATGAGCACCGCATGGGCCTGCGGCATTATTGGCGTGCATGCCTTCCAAATCGCATTGATGTCTCAAGCCGCGCAGGAAGAGGTCTACGCCGACGACCCCAATACACTGGTCAGCAGCTCCTACAACCCCGTCGGTGCCAAAGCCGAGATGGCCGAGGGTGGTTTCATGCTAAGCGGTCGCTGGGGTTGGAGTTCTGGCTCGGACCATTGCTCCTGGGCTCTGCTGGGCGGTGTGATACCCGGTGATGGCTATCGCACCTTCTTGATCCCTAAGGCACAGTATGACATCGAGGACACTTGGAACGTCATGGGTCTACAGGGCACAGGGTCCAATGACATCGTTATTGAACGCCCTATCTTTGTTCCTGAGCATCGCACCCATCGGCAAATGGATGGCTTCAACTGCGTCCATGATCAGGACAACCCTATTTACGATCTGTCTTGGGCGCAAACGTTCATTCGCGTGGTCAATACCGCGGCAATTGGCGCGCTTAAAAAGGCACTTAAACTTTTTATCGAGACCCGAACCAGCGCGGCCACTAGTGACCCAACCAAGCTGGCAGGTGATGTAGAGACCCAGGAGCGTATTGCGCGCGTGCTGAACACGATTCGCGAGCTAGAGGCCGTGATGTTCCATAATTTCGATCAAATGGAGGAAGCGGGCTGGTCTCCCAGCATCGAGGATCGCGTTCTATATCGCTATCAGGCGTCGATCGTGATCGACAAGGCCAGCGAGGCGGTCGACACGCTCTTTCAGGTGGCTGGTGGGCGATCAGTCTTTGATGGCCATCCGCTGCAGCACCTCTGGCATGACATTCACATTGCGCGATGCCATGTGGCCAACAATCCCACGTCTTTCGCGCGCAATCTGGGGGCGGTGCAGCTGGGCATGGATAATCAGGACGTCTTTGTCTGATGCCCGGGAATCCGCAGCCCTCGCAATACCTCGAGGTCGCTGACGGACGCTCGATTCATTACACCGAGCACCCTGCAGCAGGCACCGGCGGCGGCACCGTCATTTTTATTCATGGTAGTGGGCCCGGTGCGAGCGGCTGGAGCAACTTCAAACACAACATCAGTGCCTTTCAAGACGCGGGCTATGATTGCGTGGTCTACGATCAATGGGGTTACGGAAAAACTGCCAAACCCACCGATGTCGAACATACACTGGAGTTTTTTGTGTCCGGCCTGTTAGCCCTGATGGACGCGCTGCAGCTGCAGAATGCGACGCTGGTAGGCAACTCTCTCGGAGGCGCGGTCGCACTCGGGGCGGCGCTGAACCACCCTGACCGCGTCAACCAACTTATCCTGATGGCCCCGGGGGGAATCGAAACCAAGGCCGACTACTTTGTCATGGAAGGTATTCAGGAGATGGTGAAATACCCCATGGGATCCCCTGAGTTCACAAGAGATGTATTGGCGAAGCTACTCACCCTGTTGGTGTTCGACGCTGACCTTGTTGACGACGAATTGGTTGATGAGCGGTGGCAGACACTACAAACTCAAAACGCCCATGTGCTCGCCACCATGGCAATCCCAGATCTTACCGACCGGCTCCCAGAGGTTCAGCATCGGATATTGGTGTTCTGGGGTACGGAAGATCGTTTTTGCCCGGCATCTGGCGTTTGGAAGCTGTTGGAGCATTGTAATTCTGTTCAAGCAGAGATTTTTAACCGTTGCGGTCATTGGGTAATGACAGAGTACCCCGGCGCGTTTAATCGCCGATGCCTCGACTTTCTCGATGGGGGGTCGGCATAAATGACGCTGGCAACGGCATTCCATACGGATCTGGGTGAGGCGCTTTATCACGCCTTGCGTCACCGCAGCACCTTACCGCCGCTGACGCAAACACACCCTGATATTACAGTGGAAGACGCTTATCACATCTCAAGATCGATGCTTGCATTGCGTTGTGAGCGTGACGGCGAGCGCGTGGTCGGCAAAAAGATCGGCGTCACCTCCGAGGCCGTGCAAAATATGTTGGGCGTCTTCCAGCCCGACTTCGGTTTTCTCACCGATGCCATGGCCTTCGATGATGGTGCGATCATTCCCGCCAGCGCTACCCTGATCGCGCCCCGAGCCGAGGGCGAAATCGCTTTTCGGCTCGGAAAAACCCTATCGGGCACCGACAATACGGAAGCAAGTGTTCTTGCTGCAACAGAATGTATCCTGCCCTGTTTTGAAATCGTCGACTCTCGAATTGCCAATTGGCAAATCGCCATTCAAGACACCATCTCTGACAATGCCTCCTGCGGCGTGTACGTACTTGGTGAGACAGAGATCGATCCCAATCCCGTGGATTTGGCAGCACTGCGCATTGACCTATATAAAAACGATTTGCCACTGAGTAGCGGGCTCGGCAGTGCCGTGCAAGGCAACCCGTTAACGGCGGTTGCCTGGTTAGCCAACACGCTGGGGGCTTACGGTATTGACCTTGAAGCAGGTGAAGTCATTTTGTCTGGCTCAGTGGTTCCCTTGGAGCCCGTGCAGGCGGGTGACAGACTGCGCCTTGAAATGTCGGGGGCCGATATCCCGACGTGCGGCGCTACCTGCGCTTTCTCCTGAGGAACTCCAGCATGCAACAAAAAGCGCGCGCCGCCATTATCGGTCCGGGCAATATCGGTACCGACCTTCTAATGAAATGCCTCAGAAGCGAGTGGATCGAACCCGTCTGGATGATCGGTATCGAAGACTCACCTGGTATTCAGCGCGCACGGGATTTCGGCCTCCGCGTTTCAACAGAAGGCGTGGACGGCCTGATCAGCGGGTGGACTGAGGCGCCTGTCGATTTTGTTTTCGATGCGACGTCAGCCTATGCACATGCGAAAAACAGTGAGCAGGTGACTGCGCTGGGCGCATTGATGATCGACCTGACGCCTGCGGCTATCGGTCCCTACTGCATACCGCCGGTAAACCTCGATGCAGTGCTGGCAAACGCGAACGCCCGCAATTTCAATATGGTGACCTGCGGGGGTCAGGCAACCATTCCCATGGTGCGAGCGGTCAGTCTGATTCAACACGTGCGCTACGCCGAGATTGTGGCGACCGTGGCATCGAAATCCGTGGGTATGGGAACCCGGGACAACATTGACGAGTTTACCCGCACCACTTCAGCGGCCATCGCGGCGATCGGCGAGGCCGACGAGGGCAAGGCGATTATCGTGATCAATCCCGCAGAACCGCCGCTGATCATGCGCGATACGATTCACTGCCTGACAACAGATGCGCCTCGAGAGGCGGAAATTATTGAATCGATCAAAGCGATGGTAAGCGACGTGCAGCAATATGTGCCCGGGTATCGACTGACTAGTGCGCCCATCTTCGATGGACACCGAGTAACGATCTCGGTTGAGGTTGAGGGCCTGGGGGACTTTCTGCCCACCTATGCCGGGAATCTCGACATCATGACGGCCGCAGGACTAAAAACTGCTGAGATGATCGCCCAGCGTCGGCAGCAGTGAGGAAGCAGACATGGACCTAACCGGAAAAAAGATTCTGCTCCATGACATGTGTCTGCGAGATGGCATGCATCCCAAGCAACACCAAATAACGCTTGCGCAAATGCAGGCTATTTCGCAGGCGCTGGATGTGGCTGGCGTACCGTTGATCGAGGTCACACATGGCGATGGTCTTGGGGGCGCCTCGGTAAACTATGGCTTTCCCGCCGAGACCGACGAAACGTATCTCCGTGGTGTGGTGGGCACCGTGAAACAAGCGCGAATCTCTGCATTGTTGTTGCCCGGCATCGGCACGGTCGACCACTTGCGCATGGCGAAGGATTGCGGCGTCAGTACTATTCGTGTCGCGACCCATTGCACGGAGGCAAATGTCTCGCGGCAACATATCGCCCTCAGCCGCGAGCTTGAATTGGATACTGTTGGCTTCCTGATGATGGCCCATATGATCGAGCCGACCGAGCTACTCGAGCAGGCATTGCTGATGGAATCTTACGGCGCCAACTGCATTTACTGCACCGACTCGGCGGGTTACATGTTGCCGGCCGACGTGACTGCACGGATCGCGCTGCTTCGGGATCATCTCCGTGCCGATACTGAAATTGGCTTTCATGGTCATCACAATCTCGCTATGGGCGTTGGCAACTCCCTTGCAGCTATTGACGCCGGCGCGACGCGAATTGACGGCTCAGCGGCAGGCCTCGGTGCGGGGGCCGGCAACACGCCCCTCGAGGCTATGGCAGCGGTGCTCGAACGGATGGGCGCCGATACTGGCATTGACATCTTCAAACTGGCGGACGCCGCAGAAGATCACGTCTTGCCAATACTGGATGAACCGGTGCGTTTGAGTCGCGATGCGCTGGTATTGGGCTACGCGGGCGCCTACTCATCCTTTTTGCTCTTTGCACAGCGAGCAGAGGCTCGATATGGCGTACCGTCACATCAGATTCTTCTGGAAATGGCGCGCCGACGCACTGTAGGTGGGCAAGAAGATCTCATTGAGGCTATTGCCATTGAGATGGCAACACAGCAAAGCGCTACTTAAGGCACCGTTGCCGCGCTAACGGCGCCTCGACTGGGCCGCAAATTAACTTTGGCGTCGCGCAAGCGGTGCTATGATAGGCGCGTCATGAAAGACGCTGACCTGACAGACTTTTCTAAGCTTTTAGGGCACCTTTACGATGGTCACATCGAAGAAGACCCTTACAACGCGTTTTTAACAGAAACCCGCAGGCTTATTGATGCCACCTTCGGTTCCATAACCATGCGTGAACCGCAAGGCGACGACGGTGGCTTGCTATTCGTCTCCTCGGAGCAGTTAGCGAAAACCTTCGTCGACGACCACAACAACCCTTATACCGATCGCTATTACACCTCCAACCTCATGACCAATCTGCCCTGGGGCAAGGTTGTCTCTCTTGACGAATGCGTTTCTTATCAATCACTGGAGCAGACCGACCTATATCATTTTTGTATGGCGCCAATCGACATTTATCACATGATCGGCGTCGATTTACGCAATGCCAACGGGCAGCGATTCAGCGTGCGTTTCTGCCGACCCAAAGACGCCGAAAATTTCGGTAGTGCAGAGCGCGACTTCCTTGAGTTACTCGCAAGCCACATCCAGCGAGCGGTGGCCAATGGCATGCAGCTGATCCAGATGGATAAGGAAAGGCGTCTTTATAGCTCGACTTTTGTCAGGCAATCCGTCGGTGTGATCACGTTGGATGAGCGCGGGAAGATCGTGACCCGAAATACGGTCGCTGATGCGCTTGTCCGCGAAAAAGACGGGCTCTCAATCGTCAACGATCAGATTCATCTCGAAAGCCCAACGGCACGAGGACGATTGCAGGAATACATCGAGGCCATTGCTACTGCTCAACGTGATCAGGCGCCCGCGCCCACCAATGCGCTATCGGTAGACCGCCCCTCCGGCAAGGCAGACCTGGAGCTCCTCATCAAACCAATCATGATCGACAAGACGGTCGAGCCCGGGCACACACCCCACATGATTGTTTTTATCAACGAACCCGAGCGCAGCTATGAAATCGACACCCGCATGCTCATGTCTCTGTACGGCTTAACGAAAGCGGAAGTCAGCCTGTCGAAGCTGCTCGCTGAAGGCGCGAATCTCGACCAAGCTGCCGCTGAACTCGGGATTGCGCGCAACACCGCCCGCGCGCAGCTCAGATCGATTTTTGCCAAGACCGGCGTGTCCCGACAATCCATGTTGGTGAGTTTGATTCTCAAGAGCGTGGTCACTTACTCTTGACGGCACCCCCAGCGGCGCCGAAACCCTAGGGCGCTCTTTTAGATCATTCGCCCGCGAGTGCTGAAAGATTCCTCACGCGCTGTGAGCCCGCATATTTTCCGGGCCCCAATAGGCGCGCATAGCCGCCACTTTGCCCGAGGCATCACATTCAAAGATATCGATAATGTCGATCTGCATCGCGTCAGGGCCGTGTCCGATTGTCGCGACAAAGGCAAAGGCAACGTGGGTGCCAGCCACCCGCGGCGGACCCTGTCGCACGGCCTCAGTAATGGAGTCGCAGGCGATTTGATAAAACGCTCGCAGCGCTTCTGCGCCGCGTTTAATGTCGGTCCCGACCGGATCTTCAATCGTGGCGTCATCTGCAAATAGCGCAAGCACGCTCTCTACGTCGCCCCGCGTCAGACCGTCGAGGTAGGCGTCGCAGAGCTTGATCGCGGCATCCGCCGACAAGGCTTGTGGCGCGGCAGCACTCATATTGGCAACCCGTCGTCGATGGCATGGTTCCCCTCTACAGGGGTGTCGACACCGGGCACATGATAAAGACCATTCAGATCGCTCGCGTCAGCCTCTGCACGCGCCTGATAAAACTGGCTGTACCAGCTTCGACCCACCTTGAATGGGCCGTCTGTTTTCAGCGCCATAATCTTCAGCGCGGGCTTCTTATGCCGCCAAATCTGAAAATCCGTAGCAAACGCCTCTAGCGCGCCCGCCTGCGTTTGGCGCGCAATCTCTCGATCTTGCTCAGTAACAACATCGCCCTGAGCTTTTACCAAACACCCGTGCCACGCCTTGATGCGACCATCTTCTACCGGCGTGTTCGCGATGAGTTCAAATTGCACGGTATCTCCCCACACTTGTTTCGACAGCAAGATACCGGGACCCGTGTACCAGGTGGTGGTGTACAGCATGACGCCACCGTATAACTGCATCGGGCCACCCTGCCTCTGAATGTAGATATGGTCTCTGACTTCATTTTCGAAGTACTGGCAAGGCGCGCCGTGGGTCGGTCCCAAATGGCGAATATCGGACATATTGTCCAGCACCTCCTGAGGGTGAATGTCGAGCTCTCCCAGGTGGTCTAGCTGCCAATGGATCCACAAAGGATCCTGCCATTGATCCAGAGATGGCGCGGGGTAATCAGGTTCACCCGACTCCTCGTCAAACCAGGCCATGATGCAGCCCATGGTGTCCACCACCGGATACGACCGTATCGAAGCCGACTTGGGACAGGGTCCATCGTGGTATGGGATATCGTCGACTTCACCCTGTGAGTTATAGCGCCAGCCATGGTACGGGCAGCGGATCGAGTCGCCTTCAATTTGCTCGCCGTTACGCACAATCATGGCCGAATCGCTGGCTGCTAGGTGCGTTCCCATGTGCCCGCAATAGGCGTCCAGTAATACCGGGTTGCCGCTTTCTCCGCGATATAAAGCAAGATCACGACCAAAAAACCGAATGGCGCGCGGACCCTGATCAAGCTCTGCGCTCTCAGCCACGACGAACCAACCGCGAGGAAAGGTATGGGGCCCCAGTCCGTAGTCTACTGCTGCTGCCATCACCCTCTCCTTTCAGGCCGACGTGTCATCAGAAAACGAAGCGTCGCGTTTATCGTTAAAGGCATCTCGCGCCTCCTGCGAATCGGGGTGCATATAAGCCTCCAGGGTCAGGCCCTGCTCCCGGCGGTATTTCTCCTCGAGATTGCCGTCTTCAATGGCATTCAATGCCTCTTTGGCCAGTCCGATCATGCGCGGACTCTTAGCGGCAATCTTTTGTGCGATCTCCATCGCCGTCGGGATCAATGCCTCTCGGGCTACGACCTTCTCAACCGCCCCCAATCGCCATGCCTCGAGCGCGTCTATGAACTCACCGGTGAAGTACATGTGTCTCACCTTTTGCACCGGAAAAAGTCGCTGCAAGTGGGCGCCGCCTCCCATCGCACCGCGGTCGACCTCGGGAACGCCGAATGTAGTGCATTCTGAAGCCACTAGAATGTCCGCCGCACCCGCCATACAAATACCACCTCCCAGCACAAATCCATGCAACGCCAGAATCACGGGCTTTCGATTGCGGTGAATGGCCTCGAAGGTGTCATAGTTGCCCTTGTTAACGGGCACGATCTTGCTCGCGTCTGCGCCCAACTCCTTGATATCCACCCCTGCGCAAAACCCCTTACCCTCGGCGCTGATCAGTATGACTCGCGCCGCCTCGTTGTCGCTGAGCGATCGAATCTCCGCGGCGATACCCATCCACTCGCCGCTATTAAAAGCATTGACGGGCGGCTTGCTGAGGATCAAGTGCGCCACGCCCTCGGCGATTTCGGTGCGATATGCCATTACCATGTCTTCCTATTGTGAGGCGCTGTCCGAGTCTGGAGCGCCACTTTCCGATTTGCTGTCGGCGAACGTCAACTTGGCCACTCGCTCGGCGGTTGTCGATGCCTCTGTGATGATACCGCTGATCAGGGTCTCCACCGACGGTAAATCGTCGATCAGACCGGCGACCTGCCCAGAGGGCAGAATGCCTGCCGCGGGACGACCATGCACCACGGCTTCCTGAATCATCATCGGCGCATTCGCCGACATCATGGTCGCTCCCAGTGACTGATCGCCTGCCCGATACATTTTCCAACCGCTCTTGAGTAGGGCCCAGGGTGAATCCCCCGTTTGGCGCGACATCGCGAAGGCGTTTTTGACCGCGCGCATTGCCAACATGGGCGAGGAAGCCGCGATGAGTCGCTGCAATTGTCCGTTAAGCACCATTCGTTGCGGCATACCGTCGAGCGCTGCGCTGACAATAATCCGCTCAGGAGGGGTCTCGAGGTAGACGCGCTTGGTGGCGTCTGGCACGGGAGACTCTTGAGTCAAGAGGAAGCGGGTTCCCATGGCGATACCGTCAGCCCCCAAACTCAGGGCAGCAATCAACCCCCGTCCATCGCGAAAGCCTCCTGCAGCAGCCAGTGGCACGTCGACGGCAGCGCGCACCTGGGGTAGTAATATGGATGTCGCCACCTGCCCGGTATGGCCGCCCCCCTCACTGCCTTGAATCACCAATGCATCTGCCCCCAACTGCACGGCCTTCACTGCATGCTTGAGTGCACCCACCGTCGGGATGCAAATGATTCCTGCTGCCTTGAAGCGGTCGATAGTTTCGGAATCCGGTGATCGACTGTAGCTGACGGCACGCACCTGCTCTGCAATACAGATGTCAACGATTCGGCTTGCCTGAGGGGTATACATATGGAAATTAACCCCGAAAGGTGCATCCGTTTGACGCCGAATAGCCGCAATGCCACCGGCGACCTCCTCCGGGGTCATTACCGCACCCGCCAAAAATCCAAAACCACCAGCGCGACCGGTTGCCGCCACCAGATTTGCGTCAGCCACCCAGCCCATCGCAGTCTGGATAACGGGGTATTGGCATTCCAATAATCGGGTCAGACGGGATTCCACGACGGGGGCAATACTCCCAGGCTCTCAATGCAACGAGGACATTATGTGTGGCCGCTTTTGGCGGTCAACGTGCTAACGGACACGACTATAGCCCGAAGAGACTATGACGGGAGCATAATCAGCCTCCATCATTCCCGCCTGCACCCTTGATAGCGACCAGCG
>Ga0181593_10002411_pt1 | contig 17176 bp, 14 predicted proteins | sample 071ome_19_FD_133756 | JGI IMG/M metagenome (GOLD analysis project Ga0181593, IMG submission 133756) | Coastal salt marsh microbial communities from the Groves Creek Marsh, Skidaway Island, Georgia - 071413AT metaG (megahit assembly) | ecosystem: Environmental > Aquatic > Marine > Intertidal...
GTGCCACTGAGCGTGCCTTACCCGCCAATTACGCCCCGCACCATCGCGGCCACGAACAGTCCCAGGTAGTTCCCGGCAGCGTACCCCACCAGTCCGACCGCGACTCCCGGCAGAAGTCGATCCGTATACCCTCGAGCGGCAGCGAGGGCCATGGCGGATGCCGGTCCACCGACATTCGCCTGAGACGCCACGGCGAGCGTCTTGAGATCGAGGCCCACGAGTCGACCCACGCCGAAGATGACGATCCCATGCACCCCGACGGTCGCCAGCGCGAAGTACACGATCGGCGGCCCGATGACGACGATGTTGGCGAGGACGGACATGGCTCCGTTGCTGGCCAGGAAGATCAGGACGAGATAGTTGCCAATGACCCCGGCGCCCCTCAGGGCGCGCACCGCGGGAAGTTGCGCGAGGATCAGCGCGATGGTGGTGAGAAAGAGCACGGACGGCACCGGCGCGAGCACGCTGCCGAGCCAATCCGAAGCCCACAGCGTTCCGAGCACGATGAGCGCCATCATGGCCAGGTCGAAGAGTCCGATCGCCCCGACGCTGGAGTAGAGCATCTGGTGGAGGCTGGCGGATCCGCCCTCCTCTGGCTCCACCCGCGCCGGTCCTCCGGGATGCGTCTCCGACACGCCAGCGCCACCGTCCGTCCCCGCAATCCCCACCTCCACGACGGATCTCGCTTCCTTCCGGTCGATGGATGCGAACAAGACGGGCACCGCGAGGCACGTCGCCATCCAGATGGCAGTCATCGTCACGTCCGCCGCGATCCCGGCGGCGAAGAGCTCTCCGCTGGTCTCCAGCGCCGCACCGACGGCCGCGAAGTTCACGCCTCCGCCGGTGTACGTCGCCGTGTACTGACCGGCGAGCTTCCACGTTTCCGGTCCGATCGCATCGGCGAGGAGCACGGCCGCAGCCGACGCCCCGATCGCGGACCCGATGCCGCCGATCACGAAGGCCACCAGCATCCGCGGGCCGGCCTGAGCCACAGAACGAATGTCCACCGTGAGCAGAATCAGGATAATTCCGGCACTCACGGCCGGACCGCCGAGAAAGTCGTAAGCCGGGGATTCGCCGGGGATGATGCCGGTATTGGACAGCAGCATCCCGAGCAGGATACCGACCAGCGCCGAGCCGAGCGCACGGAAGAGCTTCGTCCGCTCTTCGAGGACGATGGCCAGAGCCACGGCGCCGGCGAGGAGGGTGAAGACGGCAGTGGGATGGGTGATCATCGGGCGAAGGTATCATGTGAGGAGCGAGGCTGCCGGACGCGAGGCACCCTGAAGGGGTCACCGGTGGACAGCCTTCCGGCCACGAGGCATCCTGCCTCGATGACGACACCCGACCCTGTTCGCCAACCGTCGATCGACGAGATCCGGGCCGCCCGGACACGCATCGCCAACTCGGCTGTGAGGACGCCTCTGATCCCGCTCGACGGATTCGGCCGGGACGGGGGCGGCCTCTGGCTCAAGCTCGAGTGCCTGCAGCCGATCGGTTCGTTCAAGATCCGGGGTGCCGCGAATGCCATTGCACTCGCAGCACCGGCCGAACTCGAGCGCGGCGTTTACACGGCAAGTGCGGGGAACATGGCCCAGGGAGTCGCCTTCGCCGCTGGTCAGCGGGGTCTGGTGTGCCGGGTCATCGTCCCCGACTCGGCACCCCGCGCGAAAACCGACGCCATCCAGCGACTGGGCGGACACGTCGTACCGGTTCCCTACGACGAGTGGTGGAGCGTCCTCGTCGAGCACGGACACCCCTTCGAGAGCGGCTTCTTCGTTCATCCCGTCAGCGACTCGAACGTGATCGCCGGTAACGGTACGGTGGGCCTCGAGATTCTGGACGAGCTTCCCGACGTCGATACGATCGTGGTTCCGTACGGCGGCGGCGGCCTGAGTTGCGGCATCGCGTCCGCCGTCCGGGGTCAGGGGTCGGACGCCACGGTCTTCGCGTCCGAGGTCGACACCGCCGCGCCCCTCGTCGCGTCCCTCGCAGCCGGTGACGCCGTGTCGGTCGAGCGGATCCCCACATTTGTCGATGGGATCGGAGGCAGCAGTGTACTCGCCGACATGTGGCCCATGGCTCGTGACGTGCTGGCCGGCTCCCTCGTCACCACGATCGAGGGAATCTGTGAGGCGATCCGCACCCTGGCGTTCCAAGGGCACGTGATCGTGGAAGGCGCCGGTGCGAGCTCGGTCGCCGCCGCGCTCGAACACCTCCCCGAGGACCGTCGCATCGTCGCCGTCGTCTCTGGAGGAAACATCGACACTGATGTGCTTCGGCGAATCCTGGTGGGTCAGGCTCCCCACTGACGAGTCCGGGGCAACGCCGACTCACTCTTCGAAAGCACGAACCCTTTTCAACTGCTCGACCGCCGGACTGAGGGGAAAGCTGACCTGCTCCTTCGACCAGTCGGCCATGGGCGAGTCCGTCTTCCCGTAGGGGTCGCGACGCACGCGGCAGATATCCGCAAAGTCACAGAAGCTGCAGTCGTCCGGGTCGTCGGTCGGAACGAAGTGCCCTTTCGCCACCCCGTCCATGAGCAGGTCGAGCAGCGCCTCAAGCCCCGAGAGCTGGAGCCGGTCGTAGGCGAAGGTCTGGTTCTGCCCCTTCCGCGTCGGGAAGTGGTACTGACCGTCGACCACTTCGACCCCGAAGCGTTGCTCCGCAGCCCGCGCGTAGACGGCGTGCTGCAGGCGACGCCCACCGTTGAACGCATCGGATCCATACCCGAACGTGCCACCCGTCTTGTAATCGACGACATGCAGGCCGGCGAGATCCTCATCCACCCGGTCGATCGCTCCTCTGAGTCGCAACCGGCCACCTTCCAGCTCGATCGTGACCGGATCATCATCGCCCAGTCCGAACTTCAACTCGAAGGCCACGCTCTCCGGCGCGTTGCTGCGGATCATGCGCACGAAGGAACGCACATCGTCCCGGAGCGCGGCGGTCTCCCGCTGCAGCGTCCCTTCCCCCGGGATCGGCACCTCCTCCCTGAGCACCTGAATACGCTCGGACAGGATCTCCAGCGCGCGCGTCTCAAACCCGGCTTCGTCGGGCTTGATACCGTCGACACTCGCTGTTCGCATGGTCGCCTCGAAGACGTCGTGCAGCAGACTTCCCCGCTGCCGATGATCGAGCCACACATCCGGATCCAGCTCGGGGTCATCCGGGGGGTAGATCCTCAGTACGGTGCTGTGCAGATACCGAAGGGGACACCGCCCGAGGGCCTCAAGCCGACTCGCGGAGAGTACAGCCTCCTCGTTCGTTCGTGGGTCCAGCTGCTCGGGCCTCGCATCGATGACGCCGTGCACGGGGCCCGGCTCGCCCACCCGCCGCTCGCGCGCCGCGGTCAATCCCGCGTCGAGCTCCGTGAAAGACGCGCGTACGGCATCGACCCCCTGCTTCATCACCGAATCTGCTCCGAGAGCCAGCATCCACACATCGTCCCGGTCGAGCGCCGGCCGTCCGCTGCGGGGAATCGCGCTGATCGCGCGGCTCATCTCGTGGTGCAGATCCTGGAACGTCAGCGATACGTCACCACGGGCCAGGCGGAGCGCCTGAAGCAGAATCGACGATGGTCCGACCATGCGCGCCTCCGTGGCTTGCCACGCCCCGAAGCTCAACGTGACCTCTCCTCGCAGACGCGCGAAGAAGGCCGCGAACCGGAACACCCTCTCACGCAGGAGTTCAGCCGAGGTCGGGAGGTCACTCCCCAGGACCCGCCGGTCACTGTCCAAGAGGACCGCGTCCTGACCGGCGCCGCCCGGCATGCGCTCCGCATCGAGCCCCACCACGAAGACGGCCTCGCGCCCCGAATAGCCACCGTGCTCCAGATCACTGAGATGGAGTGCGCCCCCCGTCGAGGCCCACGGAGCACCGGCTCCGTCCGGGTCATCGCCCACGATCTCCGGGCGAACCCGCAGATCCAGATGACGTCGCAGAATGGAGACGGACGCGCGGAATTCGGTGCGGCGATTCAGCGTAGCCTCGATCCGCTCGAGGATGCGCCCGACCTCTTCTCGTGCACCCCGATCCGGGCCCCGGCCGCGCGGGACACGGCGCAGAAAGGCCCTGAGGCCGCGGGCGATCTCTGCGGGGGATACAGGACCCCCACCCTCCCCCATGCGATCGGGAACCGCCGGCGTCGCCTTGAGGGCCGGGAAGAGAATCGAACGGATGGCCTCGAGCTCCGTCCGGGTTCGCTCACGCCGGCGCTCGAAGGCAGCCTCAGACTCCCGCCGGTTCCGATCCATCCGATCGACGCCCTTGAGCGCGTCCCGTATTTGGGCGCGGTAGCGCTTCCGCCCCCACCCAATGCGCAGCCCCCGGAACCGACGCGCCAACACCGCGGGGGCGTGGTTCCCCCGGCTCCTCGGCGGTCGCAGATCACCAGCCTCCAGCAGACGTCGAATCGGCGCCGCCTGAAACCCTTCTTCGATCCAGTCCAGATAGGCCTGAACGACTCTACCGGTTCGGGTCCGACCAATCGGCAGCCCAACCGAATACGTCACAGGGATCTCCAGTCGGGTCGCGATCGCATGGAGCGCCGAGCCGTATGCAGTTGCGTCCGCCGCCACGATCTCAACCTGGTCCCAAGACAGCCCCCGCTCCACCACGCGCCTCAGCACCTCCCGAAGCTCGGCCTCGATCGACGCTGCGCAGAAGAAATCCAGCCCCTGCGGCTTCTCACACTCGTCGGGCGCATACAGGTAGGATCCGAAGGAGGGATCACCACATCGGCCCCACAGAAATGACTTCGGCACGTCGAGCCCACACACCGGATCGGTCTCGAGCAATCGACCACCGCGTGCAGCCAGCGCCGAAATGAAGGAGCCGGACAGGCCACGCATGGAGAGACCGGGTACGAGCAGCAGCTGGTCGGCTTCGAGGACCGAGGGCAGCTGCGTGCCCTCCTGCTCCAGGTGCGTCATCGCGAGACGGAGCAGTGTAGCCGCATCGGCCCGGTGTCGCTCCGACAGAAGTCGCTCGTACCGCTGGAGCACGCGCACGAGAAAGAGCTTCTTCTCCCACTGAGCGAACCGCGCGTCGTCGAGGTCACGCGGCCCAATCCCGGCGAGCCTCAGAGCCAGGATGGCCCCGTGCACCCGTTCCCGGAACCCGACCCCTTCGGACAATTCACCGAGAACGCCTTCCTCGGCCGCCAGAGCGGAATCGAGGGCGCGGTCCAGGAGCGCCTGCTGCTCGAAATGGTCCATGACATCGAGCCCCGCATCGTCGAGCCCCCGCTGCGCGAGTCGCTGAGCCAGGCGCTGAGGCGTGGCGATCTCGAAGCCCACCCAGCCGCTGCCGACCAGCGCCAGCCTTCGAAGCAGTTCACGACCCGCCGCATGGCTGGGGGCGACAAGCAACTTGCGGGCGAGCTTGTGGCGGCGAGATGCCGACGCGAGGGATTCGACGAGACGCGGAGCCGCGGTGGTCGTGTCGGTCATACCCTGGTTGGGTCGCTGCTCGGACGGACGGGCCAAGATACGTCTGTCACAGGTGCCGGGGGAGAGGCCGTAGCGCCCTTCGCGAGTGACCCGTACGCTGTCCCTTCCCCGCAGCCCAACGATATGAGCGTCTCATGATTCCACGCACGATGCCCCGAGCACTTCGCCCCGCCGTACTGCTGGCCGCCGTAGCGATCCCGGTCCTCGGAGTCGAAGCCGAAGCACAGACGTACTGGCCCGGGACTCATCTGGACTGGGAGCGTCGGGCTCCGACCGATGCCGGCTTCGACCCGGCCAAGCTCGATGAAGCGGTACAGTTCGCGATCGCGGCAGAGTCGCCCTCCCCGCGTGACCTGAATCTGAATCACGACATGACCTTCGGGCGCGAACCGCGGGGTGAAGCGATCGGCCCGTTCACGATCCGGGCCCCGCAGAGCGGAGTGATCGTGCACAAAGGGTTCATCGTGGCCGAGTGGGGGGACCCCGAGAAGGTCGACAACACCTTCAGTGTCGCGAAGAGCTTCCTGTCGACGACCGTAGGGCTGGCGTGGGATCGGGGCCTGATCCGGAGCGTCGACGATCGTGTGCGGTCCTACATGCCGCCGATCGTCCTCGACCCCGGCGACGGGGAGCCGGGCGATCAGGAGGGACGGCGCCCCAAACTCCTGTTCGAGTCGGAGAACAACCGCAAGATCACGTGGGATCATCTCCTCCGGCAGACGAGCGACTGGGAAGGAACACTCTGGGGCAAGCCGGAGTGGGCAGACCGGCCCGACCAGGACCGCTCGACGTGGCTCACCCGGCCACGAGTGGAGCCGGGCACCGTGTACGAATACAACGATACCAGGGTGAACCTCCTTGCACTCGCAGCAACGAGCGTGTGGAGACAGCCTCTGCCCGAGGTCCTCCGGGAGCACGTGATGGATCCGATCGGGGCCTCCCCCACCTGGCGTTGGCACGGGTACGAGAACTCCTGGATCATCATGGACGGGACCATGGTCCAGGCGCCGAGCGGAGGCAGCCACTGGGGTGGCGGGATGCTCATCAACGCGTTCGACCTCGCCCGCTTCGGCCTGCTGACGATGCACAAGGGCATGTGGAACGGTGAGAGGATCATCTCCGAGGAGTGGATCGACATGTCCACGACGCCGGGGGCAGTCAACGACACGTACGGGTTCATGAACTTCATGCTGAACCCGGATGGACGCCGGTATTCGAATGCGCCCGACTACACGTGGACCCACTCCGGTGCGGGCTCGAACCTCGTTTACGTCGATCCGGCGAACGAACTCGTCGTCGTGGCACGCTGGATCCGCGGGAACCAGATGAACGACCTGCTCGGACTGATCTTCGAGGCGATGGGGGAGATGGCCACGACGCGCTGACGTCACACTGACGGCGGTTGGTTCGTTCTACAGGTACAGACTCGACGAGTGTATGCTTGACGAGCGAATTCGCGTCCAGCTCGGGACACGGAGCGGGGCGGCATCACGAAGGGGGCCAGGGTGAACGGACCGAGTCGGTTGATCCGAAGTGGTACGGTGGGCGGCGCGCTACTCGTTCTGCTCTCCGGATGCTACCAGAGCGGCACGGTGGAGCCGATCGTGTGCACCGCACAGTTCGTCTTCGGCCTGACGGTGACGGTCGTCGATCAGTCCAACGGTGATCCCATCGCGGACGATGCGACCATGACGATCCGGCAGGGGTCCTACGAAGAGGTCGTCACGGACTCCTGGGACGGCTCGACGATGTCCGGCGCGGGTGAACGACCGGGAACGTACACGATCACCATCGAGCATCCGGGCTACGAGACGTGGACGCAAACCGGCATCGAGATCACGGCAGACGATTGTCACGTCATCCCGGTTCTCATCACCGCCCAGCTGGTCCCACTGCCCTGACGGGATGTGACGCGACGAAGAAGGGGCCGGCGGATCGCTCCGCCAGCCCCTTCGCCTTTTCTGGCACCCTGATCGGGTGCCCTGCTCTCCTTACTTGACGAAGAGCATGTCCCGGTAGGCCGGAACCGGCCACAGGTCGTCGGGCACGACGCGCTCGAGGCGGTCGACGACGTCACGAACGTCATTCATCGCCGGGATGATGTTCGTCCGCATGTGCTCGGCCTTCGAAACGACGTCGTCGCCACCGAGCGTCTGATTCTGCTCGGAGAGGACGCTGACCTTCTCGTTCAGCTGATCGATCAGGTCGTTGACCCGTTTCGCCGTGGCCATCACTCCGTCCGCCTTCATGCCGAGATCGTCCGCACGCTCCGCGGTCGTGAGCAGGTCGTTCAAATACCGCACCGCAGCAGGCATGAACATTGTCTCGGCCATGTACTGTGCGGTCTCGCCTTCGATGTTGATGGCGATGAAGTACTGCTCGACGAAGATCTCGAAGCGAGACTCGAGCTCGCGGTGCGAGAGCACGCCGTACTTCTCGAAGAGCTCGAGGTTCTTCTCATCGACGATCTTCGGCAGTGCGTCCATCGTGGAACGCAGATTCAGCAACCCGCGGCTCTCGGCTTCGGTCACCCACTCATCGGAATAGTTGTCACCGTTGAAGATCACGTGCTTGAACTCGTGAATCTCCGACGCGAGAAGCCCACGGAGTGCATCATCGAATGAGGTGCCTTTCTCGAGCTCGGCCTCGAGCTTCGTGCACAGGTCATCGAGAGCCTCGGCGACGATCGTGTTCAGCACCATGGCCGGGAATGAGACACTCTGCGACGAGCCGAGCGCCCGGAACTCCCACTTGTTGCCCGTGAACGCGAACGGCGAGGTCCGGTTCCGATCACCCGCGTGTTTCGGGATGTGCGGCAGAGCCTTCACACCGAGACCGAGCAGCCCTGACGGCTTGCTGCTGGTGGCCTCACCCGCCTTCTCGATCTGCTCGAAGACGTCCTGGAGCTGATCACCACAGAAGGCGGAAATGATCGCGGGCGGAGCCTCATTGGCTCCGAGACGGTGATCGTTGCCGGCGTGAGCAACGGACGCGCGCAGGAGATCCTGGTGCGCCGCTACGGCCTTGAGCGTCGCCGAGCAGAAGAACAGGAACTGCATGTTGTCGTGCGGCGTCTCGCCGGGCTCGAGGAGATTCTGATCCTCCGTGCCCATCGACCAGTTGAGGTGCTTGCCGCTCCCGTTCACGCCCTGGAACGGCTTCTCGTGCATCAGGCAGACGAGGCCGTACTTACGCGAGACCCTCCGCAGCGTCGACATGACGAGCTGCTGGTGATCGGCAGCCTGGTTCGCGTCTTCATAGATCGGGGCCATCTCGTACTGCCCCGGGGCAACCTCGTTGTGACGCGTCGTGATCGGCACACCCAGGCGGTAGAGCTCGAGCTCGACTTCGTTCATGCACTCGAGGATCCGGTCGGGGATCGATCCGAAGTAGTGGTCGTCGAGCTCCTGCCCCTTCGGCGGCTTCGTGCCAAAGAGCGTGCGGCCGGCCGTCTGCAGATCGGGACGGCGATAGTAGAACTCCTCATCGACCAGGAAGAACTCCTGCTCCGCACCACATGTCGGGGTCACCGGCTTGGGCGGCGAGCCGAACAGCTTGAGAGCGCGGCGGGCCTGAACGTCGATGGCGTCCATCGAACGCAGGAGGGGCGTCTTCTTATCGAGGGCGTCGCCTGCCCACGAGGCGAACGCGGTCGGGATGCAGAGATACGCACCGCCCGGACCTTCCATGATGAAGGCGGGAGAGGTCGGGTCCCACGCAGTGTATCCACGGGCTTCGAACGTTGCGCGCAGACCACCCGAGGGGAATGAAGAGGCATCGGGCTCGCCCTGAACCAGCTCCTTGCCGCGGAACTCCGTAATCGCCCGGCCGTCACCGGTCGGCTTCAGAAATGAGTCATGCTTCTCGGCCGTGCTGCCGGTGAGAGGCTGGAACCAGTGCGTGTAGTGCGTCGCACCCTTCTCGAGCGCCCATTCCTTCATCGCCGCTGCCACCGCATCCGCCACGGATCCGTCCAGCTCCGTCCGATTCTGAATCGTCGAAAGGAGTGCCTCGAACTGAGCGCTGGGGATGCGCGACTTCATCTCGTGCAAGCCGAAGAGATTCTCTCCGAAAACCTCCTCGAGGTTCGTGCGGTGACGCTTCGCGGACGCAGGCGAGGAGTCGAATTTCGCTGCGGCCAACGTGTCGAAGCGGGGAATCACTCTACTCATGAGAACTCCGATAAGGGTGGGGTTTTGAGCTGCTCGGAACGTGACGGCAAGCACGACCGTACTCAACCCCACCCCTGGGGTATTTAAACTAAATTTAATTACGCTAATATTTCTATATGCACTGCAATCACTCGCTTCTAGCGTGATATTCACCGGAAGGTCCCGGGAACTCGGGCTCCTGCGTACGGAGCTGGACAAGCGAGAGGCACGGTGTCTCTCCGTCTGTGGGCTCCCTGGAGCCGGAACCTCCTCCCTCGTGCGCCGGGCGGCGGACGGGTACCCGGGACTCCACTTTCGTTGCCCTCCGCGCCCCGATCCGCTGATCCGTCTCGAACTCTGGAAACGGATCCGTTGCCGACAGCCGGACTCCGACCTGGCCGCGGACCCTTCAGGCCCACACCGTGCCACTCCCCGGACTACCGATCGGAAAGCGGGGTCGGAGATCCCAAGCTGGAGTGCTCTCTTCGAGGAGCTCCTCACCCACGCGACGGATGGGGCACCCTTCGTCGTGATCCTCGATGACGCGCACCGTTTGCAGGACGCTCGATCTCGATTCGAAAAGGGGTTGGCCGAGGCCCTCACCGAGGCCCGGGCATCGGAGGTCGCATTTCACGTCGTTCTCGCAGGCAGAGCGGGGGCAATGCCATCCGTGGGGCAACATGTCGACATCACGGCACCATCTCTGGCACTCGACATCGATGGACTCCCCTTGAGGGCCGCTGCACCCCACCTGCCGGGCACACGGGCGTCGGACAAGATCCGTGCGTACGCCGTCTTCGGCGGTCTCCCGGGCGTGCTCGCCCACCTCGACACATCGGTCACGGTAGGGACCAACGTCCGACGTCTGCTGCTTCCGGACCACGGCCCGCTGGCCGACGTGCCGATGAGCTGGCTCGAGCGATCCGTGCAGACGGTCACGCGATACGTCTCGGTACTCGAGGCACTCTGTGTTGGGGAGGCCGAATGGGCAGACCTGACTCGTGCGATTCCGGATCTGACGAAAAGCGGGCAGGTCGCCCCGTACCTGAAGAGACTCGCCGAGCTCGGCTTCGTTCGAAGCCGACGATCCCTCGACGCGGCACCTCGGAGCCGTTCGACCCGGTACGCCATCACCGACCCCTTCCTCGCCTTCTGGGTCCGATTCATCCTTCCATGGCGAGTCTCGGAGAGGGCCTCGGAAATCGTCCCCTATTACGCGGACGAGATTCGCCCGGGTATCCGTGACCACGTGCAGCGGATGATGCCCATGTTGTGCCGCCGCCATATGGAGATCGACGCCCTCGAGACGCTGGGGTCGAACGCGCGCGACAGTGGGTCGATCTGGGGCTCGGCGGCCGAGATCCCGGTCGCGGGCACGCTGGGTAGCGGGGCCATCTACTACGGGGCGTGTCTCTGGGACCCGCCATCCAGTCGCCCCCGCAAGCCGGAGCTGACACCCCTGGAGCACCTCGATCGTGCGATCCGCGAGACCCGCTACGGATTCGGTCGGCAGGGGCGGATCCGCGTCGTCTTCACCGGGCGGTCGACTCCGACCTGGCTTCGCCGAGAGGTCGCACGACGCGATGATGCTCGGATCGTGGACGCGACCAGCCTTCTGGGGGACGCGCTGACGTGACGAGAGGCGCGCCCGAACCGTTCGGACGCGCCCCTCAACTCATCTAGCGAAACGTGACGGACTAGATGTCCAGATTCTTCACGTATTTCGCGTTCTTCTCGATGAACTCGCGTCGAGGCTGCACCTCGTCACCCATGAGACGGTCGAAGAGATTCGAAGCGATCGCGCCATCCTCGATCTGCACCTGCAGGATGGTCCGGGACTCAGGATCCATCGTAGTCTTCCACAGCTGATCGGGGTTCATCTCACCGAGCCCCTTGTAGCGCTGGATGTGGATTCCTTTGCTCGTCTCGCCCTCCTTCCCTCCGAAGCGCTTGATCGCGTCGTCCCTCTCTCCGTCGTTGTAGCAGTAGACCTCCTGCTTCCCCTTCCGGACGCGGTAGAGCGGCGGCTGGGCGATGTAGACATATCCGGCCTCGATCAGTTCGCGCATCTGCCGGAAGAAGAACGTCAGGAGCAGCGTGCGAATATGCGCGCCATCGACATCGGCGTCGGTCATGATGACGATCTTGTGATACCGGGCCTTTCCCAGCTCGAACTCGTCACGGATGCCGGCCCCGATCGCGGTGATCATCGCCCCGATCTCGTCATTCGAGAGAATCTTGTCGATCCGTGCGCGTTCGACGTTCAGGATCTTCCCCTTCAGCGGAAGGATCGCCTGATACCCACGGTCCCGACCCTGCTTGGCGGAACCACCGGCGGAGTCACCCTCGACCAGGTAAAGCTCACACATCGACGGATCGGAGATCGAACAGTCCGCGAGCTTACCAGGAAGCACACCACCCTCCAGCGCACTCTTCTTGCGCGCGAGGTCCCGCGCCTTACGCGCAGCATCACGAGCCCGAGCAGCCTGAAGTGACTTCTCGATGATCGCCTTGCCGGCCTTCGGGTTCTCGTCGAGGAACGTCGAGAGGTGCTCATTGACCGCCGCCTCGACCGCGCCACGAACTTCGCTGTTCCCGAGCTTCGTCTTGGTCTGACCCTCGAACTGAGGCTCCATGACCCGAACGCTGAGCACGCAGGTCAGACCCTCTCGGACGTCATCCCCGGAGAGGGACTCGCCCTTCTTGAAGATGTTGTTGCGCTTTGCGTAGTCGTTGATGGTACGGGTCAGAGCGGCCTTCAGGCCCGTGACGTGCATCCCCCCTTCGTGCGTGTTGATGTTGTTCACGAAGGAGTGCGTGTTCTCGCTGAACCCCTGATCGTACTGAAGCGCGAGCTCGATCTCGGCTTCCGGCTTGGACGTCTCGAAGTAGCAGATCTTGTCGTGGAGCGCGCCACGCGAGCCCCGAAGGAAGGTCACGTACTCGGCAATCCCGCCGTCGTACTGATACGCCTCCTCCTCTCCGTCAGTGCGCTCGTCGACAAGGACGATCTTGAGGCCCTTGTTGAGAAAGGCCAGCTCACGGAGTCGGTTGGAAAGGACTTCGAACGAGTACACGAGTTCCGTGAAGATCTCGTGATCCGGCTTGAAGGTGACCTTGGTCCCACTTCCCTTTGCTTTCCCCTTCTCCTCGAGTTCCTTCGTCTTGATGCCACGCTCGTAGCGCTGGTGGTACAGCTTCCCGCCGCGACTGATTTCCACCTCGAGGAACGTCGAGAGTGCATTCACCACGGAGACACCGACACCATGGAGGCCACCGGACACCTTGTAGGTGTCCTTGTCGAACTTTCCGCCCGCGTGAAGCGTGGTCATCGCGAGTTCGACACCGGGGACCTTCTCGGTCGGATGGATGTCCACCGGAATTCCACGACCGTCGTCCTCCACCGTGATGGAGTCGTCCTCGTGGATCGAGACGGTCACCTGGGTACAGTGCCCGGCCATCGCCTCGTCGATCGAGTTGTCGACGACCTCGTAGACAAGGTGGTGGAGGCCGCGACCCGAGGTCGAGCCGATGTACATCCCGGGCCGCTTTCGCACCGCCTCCAGTCCCTTGAGAACCTGGATCTGACCCGCAGTGTAATCGCTGCCCTTTTGCTTCTTCTCTTTCGCCATCTCTACTCCGAAGCGTTGTGCGACGCGACCTCGCGTCCTATTCGGTCTCCGCCTGCACGAAGACGATCCGTTCGATGGGCGTGTCGGGCATGTGGTCGTTCACACGCCGGACGAAGTCGCCCTTCATCATGTTCAACTCCATCAACCACGCGCTGCTGCGGACCTCGACGATGAGCACCGCGTCCTCCACGCTCCGTGCGTGCGTCACGTGTGCCACGGCCTCGCCAACGAGCGCGGGCCACTCCTCGAGTACGGACATCCGACGGACCTGATCGAGAACGCCGTGGTCCGCCAGGATCTTGTCGACCACCGAACCCAGCGCCACGGGCTTCCCGGCCCGCCCCTGTTCGGCACGCCGACCGTCACCGTCCCGCTTCCTGGGAGACGTGCTCATCATGTGGTGATCTCCCCGGCCTGAATCCTCCAGCGGGGCAGCACGTCGCGCCGAATCCGAACGTCGGCGTCTTTCGGCGCAGTCAGCACGACCTGCCCCGTGTCCTCTCCCTCCATGAGCTCGAGGATCCGCTCGCTGCGACCAGCATCGAGTTCCGCGAAGACGTCATCGAGAAGAATCATGGGACGACGGCTACGACGCTCACGGATGGTCATCGCCTCGACGAGCCTGAGCGCGAGGGCTGCGGTTCGTCGCTGGCCTCCGGAGCCGTAGTCGCGAAGGTCGAGGCCTTCACCCTCATCGCACAGCTGAAGCCGAAGGTCGTCTCGATGAGGCCCGACCAGCGTCACGCCCCTGCGTGCCTCGCGATCCCGAGCTCCCTCGAGCGCTTCGCGGAACACATCCTGGACGGAATCGGCGTCCGCAGCGCCGTCCAGGGCAACCTGAGGCTTGTACGTCATTCGTGCTCTGCGACCGCCACTCACACGTGCATAGTAATCGTCGAAGGCGCTCGCTCTGGCTTCGACCCAGGTGCGGCGGGCCATCATGATGTCGGCTCCGGCCCGGACCAGTCCCTGATCCCACACAGAAACGAGCGACCACGACTGTCCGGCCTTCAGGGCTGCATTCCGACGGGCCAGGCTCTTCTTATAGTCGGAGAGCGCAGCTACGTAACCGGGCTCATTGAGCGAGAGCACGATGTCGAGAAACCGACGGCGCTCCGACGGTCCACCACTGACGAGATCGACGTCGGCGGGGGAGAAGATGACGGCCGAGAAGTGTCCCAGGGCATCCGTGAGCCGTTCGGCCTCGGTTCCGTCCACGGTCACCTTCTTCCGTTTCCCCTTCTTCTGGAAGGCCGCGGCGACCTGCGAGCCTCGGGGCTCATCCCCCTCGCCCTCGGTCGTACCGACGACCCGGAAGACGTCCTCTCCGAACGCCACCATCTGCGCATCGCGCGCACCTCGAAACGAGCGAAGCGTCTCGAGGTAGTAGATCGCCTCCAGAAAATTCGACTTCCCCTGCGCGTTGTCGCCGATGAGGGCGACACCTTCGCGCGGCAACTCCAGCTCCTGATTTCGGAGGTTCCGGAAGTGCCTCAGCGAAAGCTCGCTCAGGTGCAACGTTCGGAGGGCGGGAGAGTCGCGAAATGCATGGGGAAATCTAACGATTTCACCCACTCGCGAGAACTGCGAAAACGTCCTGTTTCGAGCGATTTCCGGGCTCAATCACACCCGAACTCCGAGCAGAGATCAGGAACCCTTGAACTCGGCCTTACGCTTCTCAAGAAAGGCCTGCATCCCCTCCTTCATATCCTCGGTCGAGGCGAGCAGACCAAAGGCGGATGACTCGAAGCCCAACGCGTCCTCCGTCGCGGTATCGACAGCACGATACATCGACTCGAGTGCCAGCCGGACCGCGACCGGTCCATTCTTGGTGATCTTCCGCGCGAGCGCCTTCGCCTCATCCATCAGAGCGTCCGGCTCTGCCACCGACGACACGAGCCCGATCGTGTGGGCCTGCTCGGCTCCCACCATGTCGCCCGTCAGCGTCAGCTCGATGGCACGCCCCAGTCCGACCAGGCGGGCGAGACGAATCGTCCCCCCATACCCGGGGATGATACCGAGGCCGACCTCGGGAAGCCCGAAGCGAGCCTTCTCGCTGGCGACGCGCAGATGACAGGCGAGAGCGAGCTCGCACCCGCCGCCGAGGGCGTAGCCCCCGACCGCCGCGATCACCGGCTTCGGAAACATCTCGATGGCCCGGAAGATTTCCTGCCCTGCACGGCTAACTGCGACCCCGGTCATCGAGTTCATCGTGGCCAACTCACCGATGTCGGCCCCCGCGACGAACGCCTTCTGGCCGGCGCCCGTGAGGATGACCGCACGGACCGCTTCGTCATTCCGCAGGCTGGCGAAGGCCTCTCCGATCTCCCGGACGACCTCCGCATTGAGGGCGTTCAGCTTGTCCTGTCGATCGATTGTGACGACAGCGAGTTCGTCGTCGCGTTCGACCTTGATGTACGTCAGATCGCCCATGGTGAACGGTCTCCGGAAGGCGTGCTCGGATGAAGAAAGGCGGCCAAAGATAGCGTAGCGAAACAACATGGAAAAACCGCGAAACGCGGCTTACCTTCCCGCCCTTCGCGGGCGCCCGATCACGTGCCCCACAACCCGTCTCGCCCATGAGGGCGGTCTACCGAGGAGTCGTGCTTCCATGAGTCGTTCGCTCAACAAGGTCATGCTGATCGGCAACGTGGGGAACGACCCCGAGATCCGTGCGACGGGCTCCGGGGCCCGGGTCGCGAAGGTGTCTCTAGCAACGAATCGGACCTGGACGGATCGCAACACCGGTAACAAGAACGAGAAAACCGAGTGGCACCGACTGACCTTCTTCGGCCGGCTCGTCGACATCGTGGAGCAGTACGTCAAGAAAGGAAACCGCCTCTACGTCGAAGGCCGGATCGAGTACTCTCAGACCGAGGGTGAGGGCGGCACGAAGTACTGGACCGACATCGTCGTGACCGAGATGGTCATGCTCGGATCGTCCGGGGGTGGCGGTGGAGACTTCGGTGGTGGCGGATACGGCAGTGGTGGTGCGGGAGGAGGCGGATTCCCCAGTGGAGATTCCTCGACGCCGTCTACCGAGCCTGACGACGATCTCCCCTTCTAGCAGCCGTTACCCGCCGCCTTCCTCTCCGGCCTCGGACTCCCAGAGCCCCATGAAGTACTCCTCGTACCGGGCGGGATACCGACGGTAGTCCTCGACCCAGACCTCGAAGGGTGGCAGCGCCACACGTCGACCCAACCACTCGGTCGCGATGCGCACCATCTCGGCGTACGAGATTTCATCGGCGTTGCCCGCTTCGCGCGTCGCCCGATGCGCGAGGAGGTAGATCTCGTCTGGACTCATGTAGACGAGTAGATCCGCGACCTGCGCAGAGCAGTAATCGTGATACTTGGCGCGCAGAATGTGGAGCGGCTCGTCCGAGCCTGTCGCTCCGTCCACCGCGATGCCTCCACCGTACGTAGACGAGCCCCTCAAACCTCGAAGGGCCGGTCGATCCAGGGAACTTTCGAACCGAGCCTACGTTTGGCCAGAGGGGCTCGCTAAAGCAAGACTTTCGAACGCCTTACGGCTGGGCCGGGGCAACGTCCATGTCGAGGTCCGAGGCGCCCGTCTCGTTCTGACGGAGGTGGTTGTAGATGGACCGACGGGTCAGACCGTACAGAACGATTCGGCTCAGAAATTCCGGATCGGAGGCCTGAACCTCTTCCGCCTGCTCCGCGATATCTCGCGGAAGGCGGACAGAAAGCTGCACGGAACGCGTCTCCCACATAGACACACCTCGCCCACGATTGATTGTGGAAAAGTTGGACTTTTCGAAGGGGCGCCGAGGCTCGCGACCAGACAGGTCATCGAGAGCGGCGGGAGGAGCTAGCAACCTCGAGTGGAAGAATGCTAAAGGGCGCCACGAGAGGGCGCAACCCCCATTCTCGCCAGATTTGCACGATATTACGATTTTTCTAAATCGTTGTCCCGCAA
>Ga0181593_10002419_pt1 | contig 17154 bp, 15 predicted proteins | sample 071ome_19_FD_133756 | JGI IMG/M metagenome (GOLD analysis project Ga0181593, IMG submission 133756) | Coastal salt marsh microbial communities from the Groves Creek Marsh, Skidaway Island, Georgia - 071413AT metaG (megahit assembly) | ecosystem: Environmental > Aquatic > Marine > Intertidal...
GAATTGCATTAGGCTCTGCGGCTTTAATTAAAGCAGAACCAGATAACCCACCATGCCATACCATCAACGCTGAATAACCCGCAGCCGCTAGAAGTGGATAATTGAATGGCTTGTTTTCTAAAGTAAAATGATCTGCAACCCGCTTGGCAAGTATAGCACCGAAAATTAAACCTAACCCCCAATTGAAGAGACCTACAATGATTGTCAAAGTGCAAATTACCCAAGCTGCACGCGAACTATCTATACAGAACTGAACTACAACATTGATTAATCTGCGAATACCTGAAGATAGCGCTAAAACGTGCCCAAGCACTAGCATAAGCATCATCTGCATCGCGAATACCATAAGGCTTGGGGTCCATAATCCGTTTGACCACCATCGGATAGTTTGGGTAAATTGAAATGTTCCCGTTTGAGATACGTTGAAACCTAGTACTCCAATAAGGCTCACTATAGTGAGCACCAGCGCAATGCTGAAAGGGGAAGGGAGCAGACGCCTAAACCATATGATATATCTTTCCAAGAGTATTAGAATGGAAGGTCGTCTTCCATACTATTTTCCTCAGGTGCTTCAGTGGGTAAAGGGACATCGTCTGAGGTGCTTCGCGGCTCAGCACTAGTTGCATTAGCATTGGCAATCGATTCGATTCTCCAAGCTTGTAAGTTCACGTAGTACTTACCGTTATATTCATTACCACGAATGTTGAAATGAACCTTGATTTCATTTCCCTGCTGATACTGATCGATGATGTCTACCCGATCTTTTGTTAATTCAAATTTCACATCCTGTGGATACTGCTCTTTCGTAGTAATTACAAATTCTCTTTTTTGAAATCCAGATGCGAATGTCTGTGTATCGTAAATCAGTTTTATTCTTCCTTCAATATCCATTGCTTAATTATTAAATGATAGTAGAGTTTTCCATGCTTCATTTACTTGACCCGAAGCTAGGTATTCATGAGCCTTTTTATGAAGCTCCATTTCCAATTCTGCACTTTGATCTTCATATTCCACAAACAAATCGGCTAGCTCTAGTAGCCTAAACTCATTTACATCAGTTTCGTCAGGCAGTGCTTCAACATTACCGAGTTGTCCGAGGTCATTTCCAGTGAGAATAGTGCTATGTCTGATGTCATAAGGAATACGATCTACTCCAATACCGAGCGTAGTAAGTGGTTTGGCAACTTCAAACATAGCCTCACCGTGTGCTCGCACGTACCAGTTGCCTCCCATTCTGCCGACCAAATCAATTTTTGTTTGATCGACCCGACCATTTTCATCTAAAACATCCTCATTAATGTGAATCAATTTTACCTCGCTGATGATCAGATTTCCGGCCCCACCTTCGGTACCTAATTCAACTACCTCTCTCACAGTACATTCCAACTGAACGGGCGATTCCTTCACCCTCATGGGCCGCACAATTTCTGACGCAATGGGAGTTAAACCTGCCTTTTCAAACTCATTTACTCCTTTGGCATATTCAGTACTGCTCAATGACATCTGTTGAACGATATCATAGTTGACCACGTTAATAACCACTTCCATAGTAGCCTTGGCGTTCTCGTAAGTATGTTTAGTCGTGTTGTCTCTTCCCCTGCGGGCAGGAGAGAAAATTGCAATGGGCGGGTTGGCGCTAAACACATTAAAGAAGCTATAAGGACTCAGGTTGTGATTTCCTTCTTCATCAATGGTGCTCACAAAAGCAATTGGCCTTGGACCAATAGATCCTAATAAATATCCATGCAATTTTGGAACGGCTATGTCCCGGGGATTGATTGTCGTAAACCTCATACACTACAAATGTAAATTTCGATGGCTTTTTTCAGCGTTTTGGATAGATCAATAATTATATCTTTGCGCACCTTTTTTAAAGGTGGCGTTCTTTTCTAAATTATTGCGGATGTGGCGAAACTGGTAGACGCGCTAGATTTAGGATCTAGTGCCGCGAGGCGTGTGGGTTCGATTCCCTCCATCCGCACAAAGAATAGATTGAATGCGGTCGGTATGCGGCCTCTATAAAATGGAAAGACCGCCTAAAAACGGTCTTTTTTTATTGAAAAACACTTACAGCGATAATGAATATAAGTCAAGAAAATATTGATGAGCTCAATGCCAAGGTCAAAATCGAAATCTCACCAGATGATTACGAACCTTCTGTAAACAAAGTGCTCAATGATTACCGAAAGAAAATGACTTTACAGGGATTTAGACCTGGAAAGGTACCTTTCGGTGTTGCCAAAAAAATGTATGGTAAGTCGGTTCTTGCCGAAGAGCTCAACAAGATTTTGTCTGAGAAACTCAACGGCCATATCAAAGACAATGAACTAGAGATTTTAGGCCAACCTATTCCCGAAGATCAAGATGACTTGTCACTCAATTTTGACCAAACGTATGAGTTTAAATACGAGATTGGCCTAGCACCAAAATTTGAAATTAGCCTCACAGAAAAAGACAAGTTTCCTAAATACTTGATAGAAGTTGACGAAGAACTCGTGAATAAATATGTTGAGGATTTTCAAAGACGTTTTGGTAAGAGCGAAGACGTTGATCAGGTCACCGAGGAGGATATGGTTTACGGTACATTTTATGAGTGTGATAAATCTGGGAGCCGAAAAGAAGGAGGTAAGCACAATCATACCACGGTTGTACTGAAGAATGTAGAAAATAAAGACGCGAAAGCTAAACTCATCGGATTGAAGAAAGATGATGTTGTTTTGGTTGATCCGAATAAGTTGGCCAAAAGCGAGGCGGATGTCTCGGCCATGCTTGGCATTCCAGTATCTGAAATTGGAGAATACCCAAAAAATTGGGAACTGAAAGTTGAGTCGATCCATCGAATTGATCCAGCACCATTGGATCAAGAGTTATTTGATAAAGTGCTTGGTCCGGGAGCGGTGAGCGATGAAGCTGGCTTTAGAGATAAAATTATGGCTGACCTCGAAAAACAACTTGCCAACGATTCAGATAAAAAGCTGCGAAGGGATATTTCAGATTTTTTGATCAACAAACTCAAACTAGCTTTACCAGATGAATTCTTAAAAAAGTGGTTGTTGCTAAACGGAGGTAACAATGAAAAGCCGATTACTGAGGAGGATATTGAACGGGAGTATGATGATTATAGCCGATTCATGAGGTTACAAATCATCGAGTCTCAAATAGCCAAAGACAATGATTTGAAAGTGGAGTATCCTCAAATACAGGAGCGAGTAAAGGAGAATATCAAAGCCCAATTCGCAAGCTTCGGTCAGCAAGAGATGGAAGAAGAAATGCTAAACCAGTTTGCACAAAATTTCCTACAGAAAGAGGAAGAGGTGAGAAAGGTTTACGATCAACTTTTGGATGAGCAGATTATGAACTTTTATAAGACAAATGTGAAGCTGCAAGAAAAGGAAGTTTCGTTTGACGAATTCGTTAAATTAGCCTCCGCCAAGTCTGGTAAAGGAAAATTCATGGATCAAGTATCCAACTTATTAAAGTTTTAGAATGATAGACGAGAAGGAGTTTAGAAAATATGCTGTCCACCATATGGGTATGAGTGGGAATTCTGTTGATCATTATTTGAAGGAGATGAACAAACCTTCAAACATGACAAGGACTGTGATTGAGGAGCGTCCAATGCCTTTCCGTGAGGTAGATGTTTTTTCAAGGCTAATGATGGATCGAATCATTTTTCTCGGTTTGGCCATTGATGAGTTTATTGCCAATGTGGTTCAAGCGCAGCTGTTGTTTCTCGAATCAGCAGATTCAGGAAAGGACATTCAGATTTACATCAATAGTCCGGGGGGCTCCGTGTATGCTGGATTAGGGATTTATGATACTATGCAATACATAGGTTGTGATGTAGCCACCATTTGCACAGGAATGGCAGCTTCAATGGGAGCCGTGATTTTATGTGCAGGTGAAAAAGGAAAGCGGACTGGATTAAAGCATGCGAGAGTCATGATACATCAGCCAATGGGTGGTGTAGGAGGCCAGGCTTCAGATATTGAGATTACCGCAGCAGAAATAAAGAAACTTAAGACCGAGTTGTACGAGATCATTGCTGACCATAGCGGTCAGGATATTGATAAAATTTATGCCGATAGCGATAGAGACTTCTGGATGAAAGCTCATGAAGCTAGGGATTATGGAATGATTGATGAAGTATTGGTTAAAAAATAATCATGGCGAAACAGTCTGACGAAAATATCAAGTGTTCTTTTTGCGGTCGTGATAAGCGAGAGACTTCAGTCATGATTGCTGGCATTACCGGCCACGTTTGTGATCGATGTATTCAACAGGCAGCGCGGATCGTTGAGGAGGAGATGGGCGCTCAGCTGCGTGAAAGCGTGCTTGGGAATGTTAATCTGCTTAAACCGATCAATATTAAAGAGCACCTAGACGAATTCGTTATAGGTCAAGATGAAGCCAAACGCAGCCTTGCGGTGGCGGTATACAATCATTACAAGCGCATTGCCCAAGTTGAATCAGATGGCGATGATGGTATAACGATTGAAAAGAGCAATATGATTTTTGTGGGACAGACGGGCACGGGTAAAACTTTGCTCGCGAGAACCATTGCCAAAATACTCAATGTTCCATTTTGTATTGCCGATGCTACGGTTTTAACCGAAGCTGGATATGTGGGTGAAGACGTAGAAAGCATTTTGAGCAGGCTGCTTCAGGCCGCTGACTATAATGTAGAGGCCGCTCAGCAGGGAATCGTGTTTATTGACGAGATTGATAAGATTAGTAGGAAAAGTGATAATCCATCCATCACCAGAGATGTGAGTGGTGAAGGCGTTCAGCAGGGTCTCTTAAAACTTCTTGAGGGATCTGTTGTGGGAGTACCGCCACAAGGTGGTAGAAAGCATCCAGAACAAAAGCTAGTGCAGCTTGATACAAAAAACATCCTATTCATTTGTGGCGGAGCATTTGATGGAATCGATCGAATTATTTCCCGAAGGCTCAATACTGCTGCGATAGGTTATAAGCATGAAAAGTCTGATGAAAAGGTGGAAAAGGAGAATTTACTCCAATATGTCTCTCCATCAGACTTGCGTGAATATGGGTTGATTCCAGAGCTTATTGGTCGCCTTCCGCTGGTTTCGTTCTTAAATCCTTTAGATGAGTCAGCACTCAGAAGGATACTTACAGAGCCAAAAAATGCATTGATTAAGCAATACGTAAGGCTATTCGAAATGGAAGGTATTAAGCTCACTTTCGAGAAAGACGTGCTCGATTACATTGTAGAAAAAGCAATTGAATACAAGCTAGGAGCAAGAGGGTTAAGGTCGATATGCGAAGCCATTATGATGGACGCCATGTATGAATTACCATCCAAAGATCCTAAGCCTGAGAGTTTTAAAGTGACTATTTCATATGCAACTGCTAAGTTTAACCAGAGCAGCTTTCGTAAGCTGAGGGCAGCCTAGTAGTCTATTTCAACTTCGAAGTAAGTATTATTTCTGCGCACGGTGATGCCGTTGTCACATTCTCCCTCACCATAGGAAACGGTCCTGTCTATGAGATTTGCAACTTGCATTCTTAACCTTCCCTCAGGATACCATTTGCAGTCAAAATCTGAAACCAATCGAGACGTAATTGTTGCGTCAAAGGCATTTCCACGTGAGTTTCGTCCAGAGGCTTGCCCTTCAAGAATGTAGAATATGTCATCAGTCGCATTTCCAGGCGTATTGGAGCCATCTGACCAACCTAATCTGTGAAGGCCTTTCCATGAAATGTCTGTATTGAAACCAGTGATTTGAGCATTTCTAACGCGCCAAATAAACTGTGGTTTCCCAGAAGATAGTCCAGTATTTTCAATGGTGAAGTCACCCTCTACGCTATAGCTTCCGATAACGTAGTCCTTAAGTCTTACCGAAGTAACGGAGCCTTTATCTAAGTATTTTCCAGTGTACTCTGCAATCAATTGACCTTTTCTTACAACCCCATCATCGCACTCATTGCTATCGTATACCATGGTTAGAACCACAGGGAACTGAGCACTAGTTTTATTGAATCTAGCGCTAGCAATACAGTTGTTATTGTTGAACGAAAAACCACTTGTGTTGGTGATGGAATCGGCTACGGAGAACCGGTGAATTTCACGAAACAGCCCATCAAACAATTGAAGCGCCAAGCCATGCTCGCGCGAGGACAATGTTTCTGTATCGAGGTCGCGTTCAGATTTGGTGCAACTGAATTGAAAGATTCCAGATAGCATCAGCGCTAACACATATGGTGATAGGTTAGAGATGTGAGATAAAGAAGCTTTCAAAACCTTCATTGATTCGAAACAAATGTAATGAAAGCCTTATGTCAGTCGAGTCTCTTGAATTCGTAGGTTTTAAAAGAGAATTTGTGAACATCATTTGCGCTTTGATCAAGGATCAGATTGCGATCCCATTCCTTTAGATCAAACTTTGGGAAAAAGGTTTCTCCTTCGATCTCTGCATCCACATGCGTCAAATACAATTTATCCGCCATGTCAAGACACTGGGTATAAATCTCGCCTCCACCAATGATGAATAATTCTGTTTCCCCTTTTTCTCGAGCATATTCGATGGCCTCGTTTATCGAATAAAACACAATTGCGCCCTCGGCCATAAAGTTTGTATCTCTTGAAACTACCACGTTGACCCGGCCAGGGAGTGGTCTAAATTTACGGGGGATGGAGTGAAAATTTTTTCTTCCCATTAAAACATGGTGTCCTTTAGTGGTATCTGAAAAAAACTTCAGGTCACGGGGTAAATGCCAAGGTAAGTCTCCGTCTTTTCCAATTACCCAATTGCTGGATACAGCTGCGATTAATGATATAGTCATTATACGGCTACTTGTGCTTTTATATGCGGGTGGGGGTCATAGTTAACAAGCTCAAAATCTTCAAATGTGAAATCAAATACATCTTTAACCTGAGGATTCAATTTCATTTGTGGTAAGGGACGGAAATCTCGAGTTAATTGAAGTTGTGCTTGTTCCATATGATTAGAGTATAGATGCACATCACCAAAAGTGTGCACGAAGTCACCAAGACCAAGTCCTGTGGTTTGAGCAATCATCATGGTGAGTAACGCGTATGAGGCAATGTTAAATGGTACTCCCAAGAAAACATCGGCACTTCTTTGATAAAGCTGACAACTGAGTTTACCATCGGCAACATAGAATTGAAATAAGCAATGGCAAGGCGGTAGGGCCATATTTTTAACATCGGCAACATTCCAAGCGCTGATAATATGCCTTCTTGAATCGGGATTATTTTTTATTTGATCAACTACGTTGCTTAGCTGGTCAATTTTACCTCCCTTTCCATCGGGCCAGCTTCGCCATTGATGCCCATAAACAGGTCCGAGGTCGCCATTCTCATCTGCCCATTCATCCCAGATACGTACACCATTGTCTTTAAGGTATTTGATGTTAGTATCGCCATTGATAAACCAGAGCAGCTCATGAATGATTGATTTAAGATGCAGTTTCTTGGTTGTAACTAGGGGAAAACCATCGTTTAAATCAAATCGCATTTGATAGCCAAAGACACTTGTGGTTCCTACGCCAGTCCTATCAGTTTTTTTTGCTCCATTGGCAATGATATGTTCCAGCAGGTCGTGGTACTGTTGCATTTCTCTTTATTGTGCATCAAATGTGTAACTCTTAGCATTGGTCCGCAATAGAGAATTACAAAATCTATCAAGAGACTATTCACAGTGCGTAAAACATGCCGACTATACTTGCTGTAAACAAGCAGGCAAGAGTGCCACCAAGCAGCGCATACATTCCAAGTTCGCTGAGCATTTTTTTCCGGTTGGGCGCCAAGGCCCCGATTCCACCAATTTGAATACCTATGCTGGCGAAGTTGGCAAAGCCACATAGGATATAGGTGGCCATAATAATTGATTTTTCGTGTACGAACATTCCATTCGATTTGAGATCGCCAAGAGTAGCATAAGCATAAAACTCGTTTAGAATAGTCTTTTCCCCGAGCAACTGCCCCACAAGCACAATGTCTTGATGTGGCACACCGAGTAGCCAAGCAATTGGAGCGAAAACATATCCCACAATGAATTGAAATGTAAAACCATCATAATTCGTATTAGAAGTAATCATGGCATTCAACCCAGTCAATTCTCCAAAAACATCCTTTAGTAAATAGTTACCGAAATAAATTAAAGCCGTAAAGACAAGTAACATGGCGCCTACGTTAACCGCTAATCTCAGTCCATCGGAAGTGCCATTTGTAATGGCTTCAAGAACATTACTCTTTTCTTCATTTTTACTCAGCGACATTTGCTGATCATAGCTTTCCGTTTCAGGGATAAGTAATTTAGAAGCAACAACAGCTGCAGGGGCTGACATTACGGATGCTGTCAATAAGTGCTTGGCAAATAATACTCGCTGCACGGGGTCATCTCCGCCTAGATACTGCATATAAGCAGCTAGAACACCACCGGCTATGGTTGCCATTCCACCGGTCATCAAACACATGAGTTCGCTACGTGTCATCTTGGATAGATAGGGGCGCACGAGTAGTGGAGATTCAGTCTGACCAAGAAAAATATTACCAGCTGCCGCTAAGCTTTCAGCACCACTGAGTTTCATCAGTCGTTTCATTATCCAAGCAAATGCATAAACGACCTTTTGTAATATTCCATAATGGTAAAGAATGGCGCTGATGGCAGAAAAGAAAATGATTGTTGGGAGGATGTAGAAGGCAAAATTTTGCAACCCCGGTGCAACATCACCAGTTGCAAATGATCCCATTAAGAAGTCCGAACCATAATTTGTAAACGAAATAAGCTTTACAAAGCCACGGCTAATCCAATCAAACAGGTTCGTTATAAAACTGACCTTAAGAATTAAAACCGCGATGACCAATTGAAAGGCAAGACCTTTACCAACGAGCGACCAATCGATGCTTTTGCGGTTTCTACTGAAAACCCAAGCAATGAATACAAGGGTCGCTATTCCAATAAGTCCTCTGAGAATTGCTACTACCAAGGGTTGTTAGATTGGTGTGCAATTTAAAACTATTTGCGTCTTTTTATCTCGTCTCTGATTTCTGTTGCGCGTTCGTAGTTTTCCTTGTTTAGGGCCTTTTCTAATTCTGCATTGAGCTCTTTTACACTCATATTGCTGAGTGTGCCCTCATCGCTTGACTTAACTTCAATGCTTGATGATCCCTTTTCGCTTGTTTGTTTCAAACTGTCATCGTCATCTTCTTCGAGCACTATTCCAGCAGATGATAGAATTGATTCGTAAGTGTAAATGGGGCAATTAAAGCGCACAGCCAATGCAATGGCATCACTAGTGCGGGCATCTATCTCGAACTGACTCCCATCACGTTCACATATAAGATTTGCGAAGAAAATGCCTTCCTCAAGTTTGTAAATCAAAACTTCGCTAACCTTTGCATTGTAGGCTTCGGCAAATAATTTAAAAAGGTCGTGAGTCAATGGACGACTCGGTTTCATTTGCTCAAGCTCAATGGCAATAGCCTGAGCTTCAAAGTTTCCTATGATTATTGGAAGCCTTCGCTTTCCATCTACCTCTCCAAGCACGAGCGCATAAGCGCCCGTTTGAGTCTGACTATAGGATAACCCAAGGATGTCCAACTTTATTTTGGTGGAACCCATGCAGATTTTATGCTTGTGAAGCTTTGTGTGCTTTCACGGCCTCAACGAGCTTAGGAACTACTTCAAATGCATCGCCAACGATTCCATAATCTGCAGCTTTAAAGAATGGTGCTTCAGGATCTGTATTGATCACCACGATAACTTTACTGCCATTAACTCCAGCAAGATGCTGAATGGCTCCTGAAATTCCTGCGGCTATATAAAGATTTGGTCTAATGGCCACTCCAGTTTGACCAACGTGCTCGTGGTGTGGTCTCCAACCGATATCGGCTACAGGTCTTGAGCAGGCCGTGGCAGCACCAAGCTCCGAAGCAAGTTCTTCAATCATTCCCCAATTATCAGAGCCTTTGAGTCCTCGACCAGCACTTACAACTAATTCTGCCTCGGTTAGGCTTATACCTTCACCAACTTTTGACTTAACTTCTTTTACCTGAATAGATGCAGCGCCTAGGTCTGGATTAAATTCTTCGATTTGAGCGGCAATATCAGACTTGTTTTTTTCTACCGAGTTGGGCAATAAACTCAAGACTTTAGTTTCGGTATTAATGCTTATGTCAGCGAAGGCCTTACCTGAGAATACTGCCTTGCGAACAGAAAACCCATCGGATGTGGATGGGTAGTCAATCGCCCCGCTCACCAATCCTGCATGCATTCTAGCGGCTAAAAGAGGAGCCACAGATTTTCCTGTGTAATCATGAGAGAAAACGATCAACTCTGCACCTACCTTTTCTGAAGCTGACTGCACCAACTTAGATAGCTGACTTGGGTCCATGCTTTCAAGCGCAGTGCAGTTTAGAATATTTCCAATCCCATAAGCTGCGAGTTTCTCAAGCTCAGTCGGGTTTGAACCATAGGTCACAATAGATGCTGACCCACCAGTGTCAGCTGCAATTTTTGCTCCATAGCTTGCGGCTTCAAACGCTGATTTAGCGATGTTACCGTTGTTATTATCTGCAAATACTAATACGTTCATATTTATATCACTTTAGCTTCGGTGTGAAGTAGATTGATTAGTTCTTCCGCATTTTCTGGGTCAATAAGCTTAACCGCTCCTTTTTCTGCAGGAAGTGAAAATGATTTTACTTGAGTGGTAGGTTCGGCGCCTGATGATGGTACTACGGTCAATGGCTTCGATCTTGCAGCCATAATTCCACGCATGTTAGGTATGCGCTGCTCAGCCATGCCCTTGGCGCAGCTTATAACTGCAGGAAGCTGAGCTCCAAGAACTTCAGTACCTCCTTGATTGTCTCTTTCGACTGTTGCTTCTGAGCCATTTACGTCAAGCTTGATGGCATTAGATACAAAAGGTAAGTCTAAGATTGCAGCAATCATTCCAGCTACGTTCGATCCATTGTAGTCTATTGTTTCTTTCCCACACAAGATCAAATCAAATCCTTTGTCCTTGGCAAACGTTGCAATCTCCGATGCGCATTGCATAGAATCAGTTGGCACAGCATCGATTCTGAAAGCATCGTCTGCTCCTATGGCTAGTGCTTTTCTAATTATAGCATCGTAATCGGCACCGCCAACACTTACCACACTTACTTTTCCTCCACCCGCTTCTTTTAGTTCAAGTGCTCGAACTAAGGCGTACCATTCGTCATATGGATTAACAATGAATTGAACTCCAGCTTCGCTAAACTTTGTATTGTTTTCTTCAAAATTTATTTTGGAAGTTGTATCTGGAGCCTTGCTAATACAAACTAAAATATTCATGCTTTAGGCTTTAAATTCCCTAGGATTTTAACAGATGGCAAATGTAACTGTTCAACCCGAAATCTTTTCATAAACTAACCCATCCTTATTCATGTCCATTTATTCCGTTGCGATTCTATTTTTGCGGCTCGAAGAAATTTATCGAGTATGAAGACATTACAATTTAGAGAGGCACTCAGAGAGGCTATGAACGAGGAGATGCGAAGAGACGAGCGTGTCTTTTTGATGGGTGAAGAAGTAGCCGAATACAATGGTGCGTATAAAGTTAGTCAGGGTATGCTCGATGAATTCGGTCCAGAAAGAGTTATTGATACTCCCATAGCCGAGCTAGGATTTGCGGGAATTGGCGTTGGTGCAGCTATGAATGGATTGAGGCCAATTGTGGAGTTCATGACATGGAACTTTGCGATTCTGGCAGCGGATCAAATAATAAACAGCGCAGCCAAGATGCTGCAAATGTCGGGTGGTCAGTATCACGTACCGATCGTGTTTAGAGGTGGTAATGGTCAAGCTGGTCAATTGGCGGCAACACACTCCCAAAGCTTTGAGGCTTTTTATGCGCATGTTCCTGGGTTGAAAGTAATCACCCCGTCTAATCCAGCCGATGCGAAAGGTCTTTTGAAATCCGCGATTCGAGATGATGATCCTGTGGTTTTTCTTGAATCAGAAAAAATGTTCGGAGACAAGGGTGAAGTGCCAGAGGGTGAATACTTAATTCCGATCGGTAAAGCAGATGTGGTAAGGAAAGGTGATGATGTGACCATCGTAAGTTTTGGTAAAATCATCAAAGTAGCTCACGAAGCTGCGGATGAACTTGCCAAGGATGGTATCCGTTGCGAGGTGATTGACTTAAGAACGATACGCCCATTTGATGTGAAAACGGTTGTTGAGTCAGTGAAGAAGACCAACCGGTGTGTCATTGTAGAGGAGAGTTGGCCATATGCTTCCATCTCTAGTGAAATTGCTTACAGAATCCAAAAGGATGCGTTCGATTATCTTGACGCACCGGTTACAAGAGCAACTCAGAGCGATACACCATTTCCTTTTACACCGAACTTAATTGCTGAAGCAATACCAACAGTAGAAAAGGTTGTAAGACTCGTAAAGGAGTCTATTTATATTGCTTAGGCTTTCTTTAAAGGCATCATAATCTATAAATTAGAGGCTCTAAGGCCTCTTTTTTTTGCGCTTAGGATGTAGTTAAACAGAGGGTATTAAAAAGAAAAGCCCTCGCGTTGGATATTGCGAGGGCTTCTCAAACTAAACCTACTAACCTATGTGCTTATTAAACGCTAACCTGATCAGTTTATTTCAATCTCTGTGCCAAACTTTTGCTAACAGATGTTAAATCCTAATTCAAAGATATTGTGCTCAATTCTGATAGATTGCCATCTGCATCATAAGCATATTGCACCAAACCACCGTTGCCAATTACATGGGCCTTATTATTATGAGCAATTACATCATATGTATCACCAGATGTTGTATTGAGAGTTTGTAGGGAATTAATGTTTTCAATATTATAGGTTACCATACCAAACTCACCATCGCATACAAACAGAAGGTTGCTCTCCGAATCCAAGGCTAATCCTTTTGGTTGATTTAGGGAGTACTCACCAATCAACATTGGATTCATAATATTTCTGATATCCAATACATCGAGCTGATCGGATAGTTCTAGTCCGCACTCAGTACCTGATCTGAGGGTTACGAATGCGAAATCATCATTAGCCACCACAGGGTCGCAGGCGGTCATGTGTGTGTACATGCTTAGGTAATTTGGAGAACCAGCTTCGCTAACATTATATGCAAGCATACCCGTAGTTGAACCAATGAATAAGTGATCCTTAAAGGAGAACAACGTTTCAATTTCGCCCCAGTTTCCTGCATCATGCCAAGGGTTAAACATGGTTGATTCATTCAATCCTGAACGGCTCGCACTGAAGACCTTTACCGTTTCATAATTAGATATAACATAGAGGTGATCATCTACCATTAAGAATCGAGCCATAGAACCAGCGATGGCTCCCTGAGTGTTAGAGTTGGCAACGCTTCTAACGTTATTATTGCCTGCACCGGCAAAATTCACAACCGTTCCTTCATCACTCATCATGCTGCCTCCCCATTCACCATGATTAATAGCGATGTCGTCATAGTACATATATCCACACTCATCATTTTCACACTGCTCATTGACCTCGCCTAATTCATATCCGAGCACCACTCCTTGGGTTTCATCAATTTCTGACACAGGGAAGTTGTAATCCATTGTTGCTGGTATGGTGTAAGAAAGTGCATTCTCCTCACGATCGATCACTCGAACGTTTTTTGGATTGCTGAAGTCAATGCTTACCACATCTACATAACTGTCTGCATATAGAACATCATCCTTTACTGCTATATCCACATTACCTGGGATATTGATGAATGCAATGTGCTCTGGTGAAGACGGGTTGGAATTATTGTACACGTGAATACCTGCTTCGAAATCATTGATCAAGATATACTGGTTGTAGAGGAAGATTTTACCAGGATTTACAAGATCTCTGTCGTTTTCATTTTTAATCGAAGACCTTAAATCTTCGTAGCTCAAATAAACAGGCTTATTGGCCGTGTATACTTTCGTTTGAGATACCTTCTTGCAGCTTGAAAATGCTACAATCGCACAGGCGATGAGGCTGGTAACTTTGAATAATTTCATGGTTGACATTAATATGATTGAATAAAATTAAGATTTCATTGATTGCTCTGACGCGTGATTAAAGTTTTTAGTTTGTGAATTGAAAAAAAAATGTTGAACCAAACGACTAACCAGACTTTTGAATCATCGTCTATGCACGAAATGTTCAGATTGCTTGTTCACTATAGAAGGTTTTTTTTATCGTTGGTAACAGCGTTTTCTTTCGTTTGTGGCGCTTTGGCACAAACCACAGTCAATGTATACTTAAACAGCAACGAGTTGTTTAGAGGTGAGCTGCTTTCAATGGGTTCAGACTATATAATGTTACGGCAGGAGAATGGCGTTATGAGACTTAACCGAGATAAGATTAAGTACCTAAACACCTCTAAAACGGTTCGCTTTTTTGAAGAAAAAGATCCTAGAATTTCTCTACGTCCAATAGATAAGCCTTGGACAATGGAAGTGCAATCAGGATTAACCGTTATTAGCCCATTATCGCTTCGAGCAGATTTGCACTTGTGGAGAAGTGTTTCACCTAGGGTCGCTTTAGGGTTTGGGCCAACGCTGCACTTCTATCGATTTTCAAGTATGAATGCTACCGGAAGATTTCGATATGCGACTCGACCAGAGAAATTTATCCGACCGTTTTTTGAAGCCGGTGGTAGCATTAGTTTTTATGAGTCGGTTACAGGGATGAACTTTGTGGGTTCGTTTTGGGGTACGAGTATTCCTCCAGGCTATCAGGCTTCTTTCAGTAGGATCAAGCAGATTGAGTTTGGTCCTGGGCTGTACATGGATACTGGGCTAGGAGTGGCTTTCACCGGTAAGCTTCTCTTTAATGCTACGTGGTTTAATTTGGTAGAAACACCCCGTACAAACTTTGTGATTGAAGGCGATTACAGCGTTTACACCATATCTGTTTTATCAGGTTTCATTTTTTAGCCAGTAGGTATTGTCGGTTAAAATACACGGCTATCTTTGCGCGCTTTAAAAATTGGGGGTGGTCCCCATGTAACGCATTAAAAATCAGAAGATAAAATGGATAGTTTGATATACGCAATGCCCGCCATGGGAATTTTAGCATTGCTTTATGTAGCATGGAAAAGTGCTTGGGTTTCTAAACAAGAAGTAGGGTCAGATAAAATGGCCAGAATTGCGAATAACATTGCGGTTGGCGCAATGGCTTTTCTTAAGGCAGAGTACAAGGTGCTTGCCATATTTGTTGTAGCGGTGGCCGCTTTATTGGCATTTAAGGGTGCCAGCGAAGTAAACTCAAGTCCTTTGGTAGCCTTGTCTTTCGTGATCGGTGCAATTTGCTCAGCACTGGCTGGTTACTTAGGTATGAAGGTTGCTACTAAGGCAAACGTTAGAACAACCAACGCGGCTCGAACTTCTCTTGGCAAAGCCCTAGAAGTTGCCTTCGGTGGCGGTTCTGTGATGGGAATGGGAGTGGTTGGACTAGGTGTACTTGGTCTGGGAGTCCTTTTCATTGTGTATTCTAAAATGTTCGGTATTGGTGAGGTTGACAATACAGCAACCGTATTAAATGTGCTTGCTGGTTTCTCTTTGGGCGCCTCTTCAATTGCGCTCTTTGCGCGTGTTGGTGGTGGTATTTACACAAAGGCTGCTGACGTAGGTGCTGACCTTGTTGGAAAAGTAGAAGCAGGAATTCCTGAAGATCACCCCTTGAACCCAGCAACGATTGCGGATAATGTTGGAGACAACGTAGGAGACGTGGCAGGTATGGGCGCTGACCTTTTTGAGTCATACGTAGGTTCAATTATTGGCACTATGGTATTGGGAGCTGCATTTGTTACCCTTGATGTAATGCCAATGGATGGTTTAGGTGCGGTATTGCTTCCACTAGGTTTAGCTTCTGTGGGAATTATTGTTTCAATGATTGGAACATTCTTCGTAAGAGTAAAAGATGGAGGTGATCCACACACTGCATTAAACATTGGTGAGTTCGGCTCTGCTGGCCTTATGGTGGTGTTATCATATTTCATCATCGGATACTTCCTTCCAGAAACTTGGTCTTTCAACGGAACTGAATACTCTTCAAATGGGGTCTTCTTTGCTACGCTTGCGGGATTGGTTGCTGGCTTGGGAATTGGAAAAATCACAGAATATTACACTGGTACAGGAACACCTCCAGTTAAATCTATCGTAAGACAATCACTTACTGGATCAGCAACTAACATTATTGCTGGCCTTGGTGTTGGTATGATGAGTACGGCAGTGCCAGTAATCTTAATTGCTGCGGCTATTCTTGTTGCTTTTGAATTTGCTGGTCTCTATGGCATCGCTATTGCTGCGGTTGGAATGCTTGCGAATACGGGTATCCAGTTGGCAGTTGACGCTTACGGACCAATTTCAGACAACGCTGGTGGTATTGCAGAAATGGCTGAGCTTCCAAAGGAGGTTCGTCAAAGAACAGATAAGTTAGATGCAGTAGGTAACACCACCGCTGCCATTGGAAAAGGTTTTGCTATTGGGTCTGCTGCACTTACGGCTCTAGCCTTATTTGCGGCATTTATGCAACAAGCCAACGTAGCTATGATCAACATCGCTGAGCCATCAGTGATGGCTGGTCTTTTGGTTGGGGCCATGTTGCCGTTTGTTTTTTCAGCTTTGAGTATGAATGCTGTTGGTAGAGCTGCCATGGCCATGATCGAAGAAGTAAGAAGACAATTCAAAGAACTTCCAGCTCTGAAAGCTGCACTCGATGTAATGAATAGAAACGAGGGCAAAGAGCAAAAAGATTGGAGCGAGGAAGACCGAAAGACTTTCGAAGCTGCTGATGGTGTTGCCGAGTATGATAAGTGTGTTGAAATATCTACTAAAGCATCAATTAAGGAAATGGTTGTACCAGGATTGTTAGCCGTAGTTGTACCAGTTTTGGTTGGTTTCATCGGTGGGCCTGAAATGCTTGGCGGATTACTCGCTGGCGTCACTTCTGCTGGTGTGCTTATGGCGATCTTTCAATCAAATGCGGGTGGTGCATGGGATAACGCCAAGAAGATGTTTGAAGAAGGTGTAGAAATTAATGGCGAGATGTATTACAAGGGATCTGAGCCACATAAGGCTACAGTAGTAGGAGATACGGTTGGTGATCCATTTAAAGATACTTCAGGTCCTTCGCTTAAC
>Ga0181593_10002420_pt1 | contig 17154 bp, 16 predicted proteins | sample 071ome_19_FD_133756 | JGI IMG/M metagenome (GOLD analysis project Ga0181593, IMG submission 133756) | Coastal salt marsh microbial communities from the Groves Creek Marsh, Skidaway Island, Georgia - 071413AT metaG (megahit assembly) | ecosystem: Environmental > Aquatic > Marine > Intertidal...
CGGGGTCGGCTCGGCCTGCTCGCTCACGCCTCGATTGTGTCGGATGCGACTTCGCCGGGCTGCAGGCGGTTCATCGATTCCGCTCGTTCGACGATGTGCCGGGCCATGGGCGGGAACACGAACGCGTGGAAGGGGGCCACCGACCACCAGTACGCGTGACCGGCGATTCCGCGGGGCCAGTAGACGGCCCGCTGTATCAACCGCGAGCCACCACCGTCGCGTGGCTGGACAGCAAACTCGAGCCAGGCCCGCCCCGGCATCTTCATCTCCGCGCGCAGCCGAAGCAGCCGGGGAGGAAGGCGTTCTTCTACCCGCCAGAAGTCCACGACCTCGCCGACCATGAGTTGCTGAGGGTCTCGGCGACCTCGACGCAGCCCAACTCCACCCACGGCCCGATCGATCAAGCCCCGGGCTTCCCACAGCATGCTCGATGAATACCAACCGTTGGCACCGCCGATGCACTCGACCGCGGACCACAGTTGCTCGGGCGAGGCGTCGGTCTCCACCTCGCGCACGTCGGTGTGCAGGGAGCCACCGGCCCACTCGGGGTCTCCGGGCAGAGGTTCGCTGGGGGCACCGGGCGTGGAGGCCCCGGTCCAGCGCGTGGCGACGTTGGCTTCCTGGATACGGGTGAGCGCCAATTCGACGGCACGATCGAACGTCACCAAACCGTTCGGTGGATCAGGAATGAAGTCGGCGATGTCGTGGTTGCGGCAGATCGCGGGATGCTTCAGCGATCGAACAAGGGGTTTGGCGATCGAGCGTGGAACGGGTGTCACCAATCCGACCCAGTGGCTGGAGAGCTGGGGACTGAGCAAGTTGATCGGCAAGATGATGCGCTTTCCGAGACCGGCGACAGCCGCGTAACGGTGCATCATCTGTTCGTAGGTAAGTACTTCTGGCCCGCCGATGTCGAACTCGCGGTTCACGCTCGGGGGGAGATCCGCGGCCATCACCAGGTAACGCAGTACGTCGCGGATCGCGATCGGCTGCGTCTTAGTGCGAACCCACCGCGGTGTGATCATCGCGGGGAGTCGTTCGGTGAGGTAGCGAAGCATCTCGAAAGAGGCGGAACCCGAGCCGATGATCACCGCGGCGCGGAACTCAACCGTCGGAATTCCCGAACTTCGCAGGATGCGACCGACCTGCACGCGCGAACGCATGTGGGGAGACATGTCCTTCTCCGGGACGTCGGGCGCCAGGCCGCCGAGGTAGGCAATGCGCCGAAGAGAGGAGTCCCGGGCCGCGTCGGCGAAGGTCTGGGCCATTGCCTTCTCTGCCTGCTCGAGGTTGGGGCCTTGCTGCAGTGAGTGCATCAGGTAGTAGGCGACGTCGATGCCTTCGAGGGCGCGGATCACATCGTCTTGGTTTGTTGCATCGCCATGAACGACCTCGATTTGGTCGGCCCAAGGAAAGTCGCGCAACTTCTCTGGGCTGCGCGCCAGAACGCGAACCGTGTGGCCTTTGGAGAGAAGTTCTCGGACCAGGCGTCCACCGACATAACCGGTGGCGCCGGTGACAAGACAACGCAGGGCCATGCCGACAGTGTTGCGTCGATTGGCGTTGGCCGCGACTTAGGGCCGGGTTTCGCCCGAATCGTCTTCCGCGATCAACGTGTGCGGTGGCGGGAGTGAGTGTCCGTCTTCAGTCGTCTCGGTGCCCGCAGCCGCCGGTGGTGGGGCCGCGTTCGGATCGTTGTCGTCTGCGTGGCCGGTCGCAAAGTCCCGTTGCGTGGGAGCGTCGGGCTCCCCCGGGGGCCGCGGAGGAACTTCCTGGACGCCAGCCTGGAAAGTCCGCACCTGGATGCCTTCGTACGGGATCCGGATGCCCGCCGCGTCGAGGGCCTCCTTCATCCGCTGACGGATCACCCGCCCGGCGTACCACTGGTTGCCGTTGGGGACGATCTTGGTGTTGACCCGAATTACGACGGCTGTGGATGTCAATTCGGTGACGTTCGAGTAGTACGGCGCGCCGAGCAGGACTCCGTTGTATTGGGGATCCTCACCCATGTCCTTGCCGACGGCATCGATGACCTGCTGCACCTTGTTGAGGTCCTCGTCGTAGGGCACGGGGATTTCGATAAGTGAGTACGTCCATCCCTGGGACTGGTTGGAAACCGATTGGATCTGGCCGTTGCGGATGTACCAAACAACCCCCCAGAAATCGCGGACGCGCGTGTACCGCAGCGCGGTCTCCTCGACCTCACCGAGGACGATGCCGCCCATGTCGACGGTGTCGCCGATACCCATCCAGTCCTCGAAGATCATCGAGATGCCGTTGAGGTAGTCGGAGATGTAGGACTGCGCACCAAAGCCGATAACAGCGGACAGGACCGCACCGCTGGCCAGGATCGGGGCGAGATTCACACCGAGGGTGCCGAGGATCGTCAATACCGCCGCGGACCACACCACGATGACCAGAACGTTTCTCGAAAGCGAACCGAGCGCGTGGGCGCGCTGTCGCTGGCGATCCTCCATGAGAGTGGCGGCGAGCTGGGCGTCATCGGCGCCGCGCAGTTGCCCGGGTCGGCGCTTAGGTGCGTGGTTGGTGACCGCTTGAACGGACTTGCGAATGGCGCGTCCGCCGATGATCTGGACCACGAAAGCGACCAGGATGATCAACCCGATCCGCAGCAGCGGTTCAAGGGGGAGATCCTTGGTGAAGTCATTCCAAGCGTCGACGATCTCGTTCATGGTGCCTAGCCTTGCATGCCGGTCCACCGGGCGAGGAACGCAAGGGTGTCCGCGGTTTCCTCGACGGCCGCGTCGAGCTTGCGCGCACCATGGCCCACATTGCCCTCAGAACGCAGCAGGATGGGGCGATCGCCGGCAGTAGCGGCCTGGGTGGCGGCGCACATCTTGCGGCCATGCATCGGATCGGTACGGGTGTCGTTGTCGAACACCGCGAACATCGTCGCCGGGTAATCGGTGTCTTCCACCACTCGGTGATACGGCGAGTACGCGTGCAGCCAACCGAACTGCTCAGGGTCCTCCGGATCGCCATACTCCACGGTCCACGTCGGCCCGAGTTCACTAGTGGTGTAGCGGATCATGTCGAGCAGCGGTGCAACGCACACGACGGCATTGAACAGATCCGGCCGCTGGGTCAAGGCCGCGCCGACGAGCAGTCCGCCGTTGGAGCCGCCGTAGATTCCGAGATTGGCCGGAGTGGTCCATCCTTCGGCGCTCAAGTATTCAGCAGCGGCGTGGAAGTCGTCGAAGACATTTTGCTTCTTGTCAAGCATGCCGTCTCGATGCCACTGCTCTCCTTCGTCGCCGCCACCGCGCAAACAGGCCACGGCCCACACGCCACCGGCTGCCACCCACGACAAAATCGCCGCCGAGAAACCCGGCTGCATCGGGATACCGAAACCGCCGTACCCGTAGAGGACCGTCGGGCGCGGCCGATCAGGCTCGGCAGACGGCGAAACGATGAACATCCGGACCTCAGTGCCGTCCTTGGATGGGTAGGTGACCAGTTGCGAGTGGACGTCGGGTACATCGACTGAACCCGGCGGTGTCGCATACAACTCGACGGCCCCGGTGCGGGCGTCGTAGGAGTAGATGGTGGGGACCTGTGTGTGATCGGTGTAGGCGAACCACACCACCGGACCACCGGTCGGCTTCTCGATGGGCCCGGCCACCGTGCCGGCTCCAGGAAGTTCGACGCTTCGGATGAGCGTGCCGTCGCTGGCTCGATGAAGATTCATGGTGGCGACACCGTGCGCCGTGGTCGTGACGAGCAGGAAGTCCTCGCTGAGTGCATCGCCGTCCAGAACCGCCACCGATTCGAAAACTGCTTCCGGATCCTCGGGGATCAGGTCGGTCCAATCGTGGGAGCCCCATCGGCCGGGTTCGGTTACCGCGAGTCGTCCGCGCGGGGCATCGCGATCGGTGGAGACGTAGACCCGCCCGTCGCGACCGAAGGTCAAAGACGTTTGCGCGTCGACATCGGCCTGGACCTGTTGGAAGGCCGGACGGTCAGCGGGGGACGCCGTCAGATCCGCGACCCACAAATCGTTGCGGGGCTCGGTTCCTTCCGCGGAGGACACTTGCAGCCAGCGCCCGTCACGTGAGACCTCGACGCCGTAGTAATTGGTCATGGTCATTCCGGCGCCGAAGATGTTGGCGTCGTCGTTCGCGTCTTGTCCCACCCGATGCAAGAAGACACGTCTGTGGAATCCGCGTTCGGACTCAGGAACATCCTCCGGTGGCAGGCTGCGAACGTAGTAGAAGTAATCGCCCCCGGGAATCCATGCAACCGGCGAGTAGCGGCAGCGGTCGATCGGTCCATCGATGACATCGGTAGTGGCGACATCCATCACGTACAGCACCGATTCCTCGGTTCCCCCGACCGACAGTTGGTAGGCGAGCCGATCCCCTTCCTTGGACGGCTGCCATGAATCCAAGGTGGTGCTCCCGGTTTCATCGAGTTCCATCGGGTCGATGAGAACGTGTTCGGTGCCGTCGACTTCACGCACGAACAAGACGCCGAACTGTTGACCGGGTTGACGCCTACTGAAGAAAACGCGGTCGCCACGGTGCACGGGCAAAGACACCGCGCCGGCACCGAGAAGAGCCTGGACACTGTCGGCGAAGCTCTCCCGCGTGGTCCAGGTGTCCCGTTCGCTCGTGAGCAACTCGGCTTGTTGTTTTGTCCACTCCTGGGTGCGAGGGTCCTCGGTGTCTTCGAGCCAGCGGTAGGGGTCAAGGACCCGCACGCCGTGCATGTCGTCGACGATGTCCGCGCGCTCTGCTTCGGGGTAATTGCGTGCCATGCCGCCACCCTAGGTGCACACCCGGAGCGTAGCGTTTGCTCCGTGACGACGGAGCCGATCGACCGCGGGTTGCTGCACGAACTCGCCGCCGCGTATCGAGTATCCACCGAGTATTGGGGGCAAGCCGGAAACCACGTTGAGGTTTCCGATGACGTTATTCGCGCCGTTCTCTCCGCCCTGGGAGTCGATGCCGGCAGCAACGCGGCCATCTGCGAGAGCCTGGAGGCGGCACGGCTGCGCGAATGGCGCAGGGTCATGCCGCCTGTTTTCGTGACCTGGCAGGGCGAGGAGCGGCGCCTGTGGGTTCATGTGCCCCACGGTGAATCGGTGTCGGCATCGGTCGTGCTGGAAGACGGCGCTAGGCGGGAACTTCGGCAATGGCAATGGTGGGTTGATCCCGTCGAGGTGGATGGTCGACTCATCGGCGAAGCGAGCTTTGGCGTGCCTGACGACCTGCCCATCGGTTGGCATCGAATCGAAGTCGTCGGCGATTCCGTGAGAGCCGAGTGCCCGCTTGCGGTGGCGCCGGCAACTCTCGACCCCGAGATCCTCGTCGGCGAGCGTCAATGGGGGGTGATGGTGCAGGCCTACTCCTGGCCGTCGTCGGATTCCTGGGCGGTGGGCGACATTCACGATGTGGTGAATCTCGCTACGTGGAGCGCGCGCGACGGCGGTGCGGGTTTCATCCTGGTAAATCCCCTGCATGCTCCGGTGCCCGGTGTGCCATCCCCCTACTTACCCACCTCCCGACGCATGTGGAACCCGTTGATGATCCGCGTCGAGGACATTCCCGAGGTGGCGAGCATGACTCCCGCGGACAGAGGTCGACTGGAGACACTGCACACGGACGTTCAACCGCCCTCGATCGACAGCGCGTCTCGCATCGACCGCGACCGCGCCTGGCAGTACATCCGCCCAGCGCTGGAACTTGTATTCGGCGCTGCTCGCGACACCGAGCGCGAGACGTCCTTTCGGGCTTTCGCGAACCAACCGTCGGTGCGGACGTTTGCGACATGGTGCGTTCTTGCCGAGGAATTCGGCACCGATTACCGCAGTTGGCCGGTGGAGTACCGGGTATTCGACGGCGATGCTGTTGTGCAATACGCGCGAGAGCATACGCGCGATGTCGACTTCCACTCGTGGCTGCAGTGGATCGCCGCCGAGCAACTGGCCGACGCTCAAAGGACGTGTCGGGACGCGGGCATGGCAATCGGGGTCATCACCGACTTGGCCGTGGGTGTTCATCCGGGCGGCGCGGATGCGTGGGCGCTGGCGCCGGTGATGGCGCGCGGCGTGGGTGTCGGCGCGCCCCCGGACATGTACAACCAGCAGGGGCAGAACTGGGACCAGCCACCGTGGCGACCCGATGCACTGGCCGACGCCGCGTTCGCCCCGTTTCGGGATGTCCTGCGAGCCGCGTTGCACGGCGCGGGTGGACTGCGGATCGATCACATCCTCGGGCTGTTTCGCATGTGGTGGATTCCCGAAGGCATGTCGGCGACGCAGGGAACCTACGTCGGTTTCGATCACGACGCCATGCTCGCCATTACGTGCCTTGAGGCACATCGGGCGGGCGCCGTCGTCATCGGCGAGGACCTGGGCACCGTGGAGTCCTGGGTCCAAGAGGAACTCGCACGTCGAGGAATCCTGGGCACGGTTATCGCATGGTTCGAGCGAGATGGCGCAGTGGTGCCACCGGAGAGATGGCGACGCCGGGCACTAGCGAGCGTGACGGTGCACGATTTACCACCGACGTCGGGATACCTCGCGGGCGGGCACGTTCGTCTACGCGATGAGCTGGGGTTGCTCGAGGGGCCCGCCGACGACGAGTACCGCGCGGCGATTGCCGAGCGCAGCGAATGGGCCAACGTCCTTCGGGAGCGAGGATGGTTATCGCACGAGGCCAACCTCGACACCGCGGAGGGGCGCGCCGAGATGGTCATCGCGATGCATTCGGCGGTGGCGTCGTCGCCCTGCATTCTGGTGGGTGTAGCCGCTCCTGACCTCGTGGCGGATTTGCGGGCCCAGAACCAGCCGGGCACAGACCGCGAGTACCCGAACTGGTGCATGCCGGTAGCCGGGCCCGACGGTGGCCCGATCGAGCTGGCAAGTTTCCTGTCGACGATGCCGGACTTCGCCCGCCGGATCGTGGACACGGTGCGGCAATAGGCTGGGGCCATGGAACCTCTCGTCGCGCTGGGGCTCTTCGTCGGAATTCCCGTTGGGCTTGCGGTGATCGTCGCCGTCCTGGTCATGGTGCCCCGCAACAAGTACGGCTCTGCGGCTGAAGGAGAGATGGCTCCGGGGTCAGCGCTGATCACCAGTGCACCCGCGACACCCAACCCCGCCGCCCTTCCGACATCGGAGACCGCAGGCGCGGGAGTCACCGGAGGTGCCCATGGAAACTGGTGAGGCAATGACGCTCTCTATGTCCGAGCGCGGCGATCTCGAACGAGTCGTCCAGGTCGCCCGCGACATTTGCGGATATGAGTTCGGGGTGTACGTCGGCTCGCTGGAGAGCGGACGGGAATCGGCCATTGCAATGCACGGTGGGCTGGATCAGCCGGAATCGGCGATCTTGTTGGCCATCGATCCCGGCGAGCGCTCGATGGACATCGTGACCGGATCGCGGGTTCGGCGCACTCTCGATGACCGCGCCTGCGAGTTCGCGTTGCTCTCCCTGCGCGCCAGCCTGCAGGCGGATCAGCTCGTGCCGGGAATCCGGGACTCGGTGATGATGCTCGCTGAGCACGCCCGCGCTCCGCAGACCCTGCACCTCGACGAGCCTGCGTAATTGCCGCGCCGGCTAGGCGTCTTTGTCCCGGGCCCGTTTGGCTCGCAATAAGCCATCGCGACCCTCGGATACCAATCGAGCGAGTGCGGGGCTCGGCTCGGTTGCCAGGAAGCGATCGGCGCGCTCAACAGTCTCGTCGGTGACGGAGAACATCGGGAATAGTCCCATCGTGATCGACTGGGCGATCTCCATCGTTCGATTCGCCCAGACTTCGGGAAGTGCGTCGAAGTAACGGTCGATGTAGGGGTCTGTGAGATCGCAGTGCTCGCGGTCCAAGAATCCGGCGATGGTGGCTTCCAGCATCGCGTTAGGGAGATCGGCGTTTGTGTAGATCTCCTGCCATGCCCACTGCTTGGCTTCTTCTGTCGGCATCGATGCTCTCGCCATTGCGGCCTGGCGACGTCCGGTAGCGGTGTCGTCGCTTGCCAATTCGGATTCGATGGCGTCATCACCGCGCGTGCCGGCCGAGACGAGTTGCATGAGGAGGAACCAGCGCAGGTCGGTATCGACGGTGAGTCCGTCCCACTCGACTGTGCCGTCGAGAAGACCCTCCACCGTCGCAAGGTGTTCGCTGGTCGTGGCGGCGCCGGCGAAGGAACGAGTGAAAGCCAGTTGCCTATCACTGCCCGGTTCTGCCGCCTTAGCCAATTCGAAAGTTCGATCGGCAAGTCGGATCAGGTATTCCGTGCGGTGGGATTCCGCCGCGAATTGGTCGATTGCCATGCGGACTTGGCGCAAGACTCCCTGCACGACTCCGATGTCGGACTCAGCTTCCACTCCAGCGAGTACGAGGTCCACGAAATCCCCGGTCGAGACTTCGGCATCGCGTGTCATGTCCCACGCCGCGCCCCAGATCACGGCCCGGGCCAGCGAGTCGCCCAATCCACCCAGGTGCGACGTGGCCGTGGCCCATGAGTCGTCATCGAGTCGAACCTTGGCGAAGGTGAGGTCGCCGTCGTTGACGAGCAGAAGGTCAGCGCGTGGCTTACCGGTGAGCGAGGGAACGTCCGTCGACTCACCCGTGACGTCGACCTCTATCCGTTCACGCAAAGCGAGTTCGTCGCCGTCAACGTCGTATAGACCGATAGCAACGCGGTGCGAACGCAGTGTCGGCTCGATACCCGCAGGAGCCAATGGCGGCTCCTGTTCGATGCGGACCTTTGTGTAGTTGCCGGAATCGTCGACATCAACATGCGGTCGCAAAAGGTTCACGCCACTGGTCTGCAACCACTCTCGGGTCCACTTGGACAGATCTCGCCCACTCGTTGCCTCGAGTTCGGTGAGTAGATCGCGAAGTTCGGTATTTCCCCACGCGTGCTTAGTGAAGTACTCGTGCAATCCGGCGAGGAACTCCGCCTCTCCGACCCAGGCGACGAGTTGCCGAAGCGCCGATGCCCCCTTGGCGTAGGTGATGCCGTCGAAGTTCACGCGAACGGCGTCCAGATCCACCATGTCCGCAGCGATGGGATGGGTCGAGGGCAATTGATCCTGTCGGTAAGCCCAGGCCTTGCGTAGATTCGCGAACGTCGTCCACGCCTCGGGGAATCGGGTTGCGTGCACGTTCGCATGGTGCGACGCCCACTCGGCGAAGGACTCGTTCAGCCACAGGTCGTCCCACCACCGCATCGTGACGAGGTCGCCGAACCACATGTGCGCCATCTCGTGCAGGATCGTGTTCGCCCGTTGCTCGTAGGCCGCCTGGGTGACCCGTGACCGGAAGACGAAGTCCTCGAGAAATGTGACGCACCCGGCGTTCTCCATTGCCCCGGCGTTGAATTCGGGCACGAAGAGTTGGTCGTACTTCGTGAAGGCGTAGGGCACTCCGAACTGCTCTTCGAAGAAGGCGAAACCCTGTTTGGTGAGTTCGAAGATGTCGTCGGAGTCGAGATACTGCGCAAGCGATGCCCGGCAGAAGATTCCGAGGGGATAGGTGCCGTTCGGCCCCGAATACTCGTCACGGACAACGTGGTACGGCCCGGCAACGAGGGCGGTGATGTAGGTGGACATCCGCGGTGCAGGCTCGAAGTCCCACGTGGCGGTTCCTGCCGCCGAGGGCTGGGGTTCGGGTGTCGGGGAGTTGCTGATGACCTGCCAGTGATCGGGGGCTGTCACCGTCAATTGGAATGTGGCTTTCATGTCCGGCTGCTCGAAGCAGGCGTACATACGCCGAGCGTCGGCGGATTCGAACTGGGTGTAAAGGTAGGTCTCGTCGTCCACCGGATCGACGAATCGGTGCAGTCCCTCGCCGGTATTCATGTACGTGCACCGAGCCACGATCGTGACGGTGTTGTCGCGCGCCAAATCGGGAAGGGATATCCGTGCACCCTCGACCACCTCGGTGGGATCGAGCTCGCGCCCGTTGAGCGTGACCGATTCAACGGAGGTCGCGATGAGATCGATCCAGGTCGACGAGCCTGGTTCGCTGCTTTCGAAGATGCATGTCGTGGTGCTCCGAAAGGTCGGCCCCGTTCCAGTGAGGTCCAGGTCCACCGCGTAGGAGTCGACGGTGATCGATCGACTCCGAGCCTGCGCTTCGGCTCGGGTGATGTTCTCGTTCTTGGCGGTGTTTGTCTCAGCGTTCGTGGCAGCGGACGTCATGCGCTGATCCTTTCACTAGGCAGATCCGTGCGCTTTCTGGCCGAGGACGATTGCACTACGTTGGCGAGCATGGAAGCTCGATTCTGGTTCGATCCGCTGTGTCCTTGGGCATGGATCACGTCTCGCTGGATGCTCGAAGTCGAGCGGGTTCGTGATGTCCGGGTTACCTGGAAGGTCATGAGCCTGGCGATCTTGAACGAGGGCAAAGAGGTCCCTGCGCAGTACGCCGAGGCGATGGCCGCGGAATGGGGCCCGGTTCGGGTGTGTATCGCTGCCGAACAGCAGTTCTCCGCTGAGCGACCGAGCATCGTCGGTGATCTCTACACCGCTTTGGGAACTCGATTCCATCTCCAAAGTCGCACCGACTTTGCAAAAGTGATCGACGAATCGGTGGCCGAGTGCGAACTTCCGGCTTCTCTAGCCGAGGCAGCATCGGACTCCGCGTTAGATGAGGCTCTACGTGCCAGTCACGATGAAGGTCTAGCCCTCGTGGGTTCCGACGTGGGCACTCCCATCGTGGCGATCCCGGATAGGAGCGGCACCGAAGTTGGCTTGTTCGGCCCGATCGTGACACCGGCTCCCCTCGGTGATGACGCAGCCCGCCTGTGGGATGCCTTCGTGACGATGGTGCAAACGCCTGGCTTCTATGAGGTCAAGCGCACGAGGGATGTCGAGCCTCAGTTCGACTAAGGAATACTCCCAGCCATGATCGACAACGTCATCGAACAACCCTGGCGTGGGTTCGCGAGCGATAACTACGCCGGTGTGCATCCCGAGGTCCTGGAGGCATTGGCAACGGTCAATCGGGGTCACCAGTCTGCATACGGTGACGATGCCGTCACGGCACTCGCGCGGGACATGATCGGAGATCACTTCGGTGGCAGTGCCGAATTCCTGCCGGTCTTCAACGGCACCGGGGCGAACGTCGTAGCGCTGCAGTCGGCAACCGAGCGGTGGCAGTCGGTTATCTGCTCGAGCACCGCCCACATCCACGCTGATGAAGGTGGCGCACCGGAGTCTGTCGCGGGCATCAAGCTGTGGACGGTGCCGACCGCTGACGGAAAGCTCCGTCCCGACGACGTCCAGGGCCAATGCTTTGACATGGACTTCGTCCATCGCGCCCAGCCAGGGGCGGTGAGCATCACTCAGTCCAGTGAGATGGGAACCGTTTATTCGCCCGACGAGGTCGCGGCGATTGCAGACGTAGCGCACGCAAACGGTCTGGCCGTGCATATGGACGGGGCGCGTTTATCCAACGCCGCAGCATCTTTAGGTGTGCCGCTGCGAACCTTCACATCTGATGCAGGAATTGATCTCGTGTCCTTCGGCCTGACGAAGAACGGTGCGATGCTGGCCGAATCGGTGGTGGTTCTCAACTCCGAGCGGGTACGAGGTGTGGACTTTCTTCGCAAGACCTCCATGCAGTTGGCCAGCAAGATGCGCTTCCTCAGCGCCCAGTTTGTGGCACTCCTCACCGATGACCTGTGGTTGCGAAGTGCCGAGCACGCCAACTCGATGGCTACCCGACTTCGCGATGGTGTCGCCGAGCTGCCGGGCGTGACGATCACCCAGTCGGTAGACGCAAACGCGGTATTCGTCGTCCTGCCTGCGCATGTGACGGCCACATTGCAGGAACGCTTTCACTTCTACACCTGGGATCAAGTAACGGGTGAAGTGCGCTGGATGTGCGCGTGGGACACGACTGAAGACGATGTGGACGCCTTCGTCACGGCAGTTCGTGGGGAGACCGCATCCGGTGCCTGAAGGCCACGTCGTCCATAGCCAGGCTCGTCGGCTCCGGACGCTCTTTCGAGGAAAAGCCGTCCAGGTAGACAGCCCGCAGGGTCGCTTCGCAACGGACGCCAAGCGAATCGACGGGCGGGTCTTGGACAAGGTTGAGGCGCACGGCAAGCACCTGTTCATTCGATTCGAGGATCTGTGGGTGCACGTCCACCTGGGCTTGTTCGGTAAGTGGAAGATCGTGAAGGGGCAGGCACCAGAACCCTACGGACAGATCCGACTTCGACTTCAAACCGACGACGGCTATGCCGAACTGCGTGGTCCGACCGTGTGCGAACTACTGGATGAAGATGCGAAGAAGGCAGCGGTCGCCCGGATTGGCCCAGATCCCATCCGCAAGTCAGACCCGACTCCCGCGTGGAACCGCGTCGAGCGCAGCAACGCTCCGATTGGTGCGTTGCTGATGGATCAGAAGGTCTTCGCCGGCGTGGGCAACATCTACCGGGCCGAAGTGCTCTTTCGACACAACATCTCGCCCTACCGACCGGGTAAGCAGGTCAGTCGCAACGAGTTTGATGCGATGTGGGAGGACCTCGTCGTGTTGATGACGCAGGGCACCAAGCGGGGTCGCATCGACACGGTTCGCCCAGAGCACTTGCCCGAGATCATGGGGCGGCGGCCGCGTGAAGATCGGCACGGAGGTGAGGTGTACGTCTACCGCCGCGCTGGTCAGAAATGTCACTTATGCAGCGAGGAAGTCGAGATGGCTGAGATGGGGGCCCGCAAGCTCTATTGGTGCCCCGGCTGTCAGCCGGAGTGATCGGGCCGCTTGATGATCCACGGTTCCCCGCTCATCAATACGCCGGTGTCTAAAGCGTGTTCGCGAGCGAGGAGCAGGGCCGCTGCTTCCGTGGGAGCTTTCAATTCGACGTGGCGTGTGAAACTCGAACTGATGGGTATCGCCACCGTGAACGTTTCGAACTCCACGTCGCCAACGTACGCCTAGTCCCGTGCTGCGTCGACCTGTTCTTGACCGGGGATCTGCGGTGAACGGATGCCCGGGTGACCGGGGGGAATCGCACGCTTGACGATGACCCAGGAGCCGAGGACCGTACCGATGACCAGCAGGTAGAAGAAGGCACCCGATGCCGCCAAGCCCCACAGAGCGTCACTGGCGATAAGAGGGAACAGCACCGCCGCGCGGACCAGGTTGAGGAGAACCCACAGCCACGATCCGCGTGAGTAGGCGCGGACCAGGACTGGATCCTTGCGCCAGCGCATTCCGGTTCCCACGATCGGTCCGACGATCACACCGAGGAGAGGCCACCGGATGAAGTTGGCGATGACGAAAGCCAGAGCGGAGAGGACGTTGAGCAGGACGCGGGGCCAGAAAAACGCAGCGGCGCTCCCCGTTCTCGCGGCGAAGTAGGCACCGAGAGCAACCACCACGATGGCGCCGACAACACGCGTGGGTCGCTTCCGCTCGATCAGCCTCCAGGCGCCGAAGATCACCGCGAGTATCAAAGACGCGACGATGGCCCAGGTCAGTGCGTCCGGGTTGCTGTTTGAGAGTCCGACGTAAACGGCCACGAACACGATCGGCGGCAGGATGCTTTCGAGCGCACCGCGCGGCCCACCGATGAGTGTGGTGAGCGGGGCTCGATCCTCAGGCGAGGTCATGGACACCCCTGCACGATAGTCGCGGGTGGGCATGCGCCTTGCCGACGCTACGTCGACCAGTTGGCTCGGCTAGCGTCGTTCCCATGGCTGATGATTTCCCGGAGTTAACGGAGCTCGCGGATCGATGGCAGCGCGATCTCGAGTCGTGGGCGATCCCGCAACACATTCTTGATCAGGCTTCCGAGGCCCCGTGGGTGCATCCAGTAGCGATGTTCACGGTCGAGGGTGAGGTTGCCGAGTCGCTGTCGCATCAACGGGCCCGCGACGCCCTGCCCGACGGTGGCACCGTGCTGGATATCGGTTCCGGCGGTGGCCGAGCGTCCTTCGCGCTCACCCCTGTGGCCGGAGAGGTGATCGCGGTCGACCACCTCCAGGGCATGCTGGACGCTTATGCCCAAGCCGCGACGGAGCGCGGAGTCGCCCATCGCGAGTTCCTCGGTCAGTGGCCGGACGTGGCAGACGACGTGCCTGTCGCTGATGTGGTCGTTTGCCACCACGTTGCCTTCAACGTCGGATCGATCGTTCCGTTTTTGCAGGCCTTGAACGATCACGCGAGGCATCGGGTGGTTTTGGAACTTCCGATGACTCACCCGATGAGCAATATGAATCCGCTGTGGAAAAAGTTCTGGGATCTTGATCGACCTACGGTTCCCACCGGTTACCAACTCGCCGACATCGCTAAGGCGATGGGTTTCGATGCGCATCTTGACGTATGGATCGACGAGACGTGGGGCCAGCGCGTAGATATGCCGGACGAGGAACGCATTCGTTTCGCGCGGGTGCGTCTGTGCCTTGGTGAGGATCGTGACGCAGAGGTTGCCGCGGCACTAATCGAGCAACAGGACGCCAAGCCACGTGAGGTATGCACCCTGTGGTGGGACGTGTGAGCGCCTTCGACGTCGAGCGGTTGAGAGCGCGGATGCCTGCGCTGTCCTCCGGTGTTGCCTTCTTCGATGGTCCGGGTGGTACGCAGACGCCGGACTTCGTTGCAGATGCGATGCGGGCAGCGATGACGGCGCCGTTGTCCAACCGAGGAGCGGTGACCGAATCCGAGCGCAATGCCGAGGAGATCGTTCGATCCTCGCGAGCGGCGGTTGCGGATCTCCTGACCTGTGATCCGTCCGGAGTTGTGTTCGCTCGGAGTATGACCGAGGCGACGTTCATGGTGGCGCGCACGCTGGCCTCGGATTGGGGACCCGGTGACCGAATCGTGGTCACCGATCTCGACCACGACGCGAATGTCCGACCGTGGGTGACGTATGCCGAACGAGCCGGTGCGGAGGTGGCCTGGGCCCGTTTCGATCCGTCGACGGGTGAGATGCCTGCCGATTCGGTTATCGAAGCGATCACCGAAAACACCAGACTCGTGGCAGTTACGGGCGCCTCGAACGTGCTCGGCACACGACCGGATCTGCGCGCCATCGCAGACGCCGCTCATGGAGTCGACGCCTTGTTCTTTGTCGATGGTGTCCATCTCACCGCGCACACGGCCGTAGATGTTGAGGCGATCGGAGCCGACTTCTATGCATGTTCGGCCTATAAGTTCCTCGGCCCGCACGTAGGGATCGTCGCCGCATCACCGGCTCTGTGGGAGTCGATGAATCCGGACAAGCTCGCCCCGAGTACCGAGCAAGTTCCTGAGAGATTCGAGTTGGGGACGCTGCCCTACGAATTGCTCGCGGGAGTCGTAGCCGCCGTGGACGTCCTCGCTGATCTCGTGCCGGGAGATGAAGCATCGATGAGTCGACGCGATCGGCTGGTGCGTTCGTTGGGCGCTCTTGCCGAGCATGAGGATCGGCTGCACGCTCGCCTGCGGTCCGGGCTCGAATCGTTGCCGGGGATCACGCTGTACGGCAGCGCGGCAGCAAAGACCCCTACCGAGTTCTTTTCCTTCGAAGGAATCGACAGTGCCGACGTTGCCGCGAAGCTGGCCGGGCAAGGGATCAACGCGCCCGCGGGTTCCTTCTACGCCTACGAGCCGTGCCGTTCCCTCGGCCTCGGTGCTCCGGGTGCGATCCGTGCGGGCCTGGCTCCGTATACGAATGACGACGACGTCGATCGGCTGCTCACCGCATTGCGGGATATCGTCACCTCGTGAGCGCGTATCGGACGACTCCCTGGATCCTGATCCTCGGTGGCTTCTTCGGCCTTCTCGCCGCATTCGAACTGACGTTGGAGAAGTTCGCGATAGCCGCGGACCCGAATTACATCCCCGGCTGCGACATCAATCCGGTCCTGTCCTGCGGTTCGATCATCGTTACCGACCAGGCGTCGGCTTTCGGTTTCCCCAACCCGATCATGGGTCTCATCGGATATAGCGTCGTTATCTCGATGGGTGTCCTGCTGATCTCTAAGGTGGAACTGCCGCGGTGGGTGTGGATCGGACTCAACCTCGGGGCCCTATTCGGATTTGGCTTCGTCGTCTGGTTGATCACCCAGAGCCTGTACGTCATCGGCGCGCTGTGTCCGTGGTGCATGGTGGCCTGGGCCGCGACCATCCCGATCTTTTGGTTCGTCACAGCGGACAACGCCGCGACCGGTCGTCTCAGTGGCAGCGCGGGACCGGGTGCCGTTGCCCAAACGGTTGCTTCACTGCGCTGGATTCTGGTTGGAGCCACGTATCTCGTGGTGCTCGCCTTGATCTTTATTCGGTGGATGGACTTCTGGCTCGGCGCGTAGTGGTGCACAAGTGGTATCACCACTGATACCATCTGCGGTATGGCGCTAACTGTTCGTCTCTCGAATGAAGAGCAAGAGGTACTGGCCTCCTTTGCCGAACGCTCGGGTGTCTCTCAGAACGAGGTGATGCGGGCTGCTCTTCGCGAATTCGTCCAGCGTCAAACCCACGCAGAACTGCTCACGTCCGTGATGGAAGAAGAACTACCCAAATTCGCCGAGGCACTTGAGCGCCTGGGTCAATGATCTATCTGTCGTCTCATGATCTGATGATCATCGGCGCTCGAGTTATCGGCAGTCAGCCTCTTGTTCGAGATCACGGACTACTGGAAGCGGCGGCGTTTCGTCCTCAGGCATCCGCGTTCGGTGCTGATGCTTACCCAACGGTCTGGGACAAAGCGGCCGCGATGATGGAGACGTTGGCGAGAAACCATCCACTGGTCGATGGCAACAAGAGACTCGCTTTGGCCGGAGTCGTGGTCTTCCTCGGTATGAATGGACTGCGCTTGATCATGAACAACGATGAGGCGTACGACTTCACGATTTCTGTGTCTACCGGAGAGTTCGAGAGTGTTTCGGCTATTGCCGAGGTCTTGCAGGCGAAGTCGGCTCCTCGCTAGCCCACTGACGGTGCTCGCGTTCAGCCCACTGCCGTGATACGTACCCGGTGCGCATGCCCACGCGGGCTTCGGCATCTTTCATCGCCATGTAGGTGTGACCGGCAACGACGACGACGATGAGAAGCGTCAGCCAATCGTGCACGAACGTTGCACCCGTGCGAATGTCGTCGGGAAACAACGAACTGAAGAACATGATCGAGCCGGTCGCCAACATGATGATGATCGAACCGAGACTGAAAGCTGCGTTGAGTTTTTGGCCAGCATTGAAC
>Ga0181593_10002421_pt1 | contig 17145 bp, 16 predicted proteins | sample 071ome_19_FD_133756 | JGI IMG/M metagenome (GOLD analysis project Ga0181593, IMG submission 133756) | Coastal salt marsh microbial communities from the Groves Creek Marsh, Skidaway Island, Georgia - 071413AT metaG (megahit assembly) | ecosystem: Environmental > Aquatic > Marine > Intertidal...
AGAATACGTCTCAAGAAACATTGGATGTATTGGGGCCGACATTAAGGGGGGTAGATGGTGCTGAGATGTGGCTTATTTGGAACCCAGCAAGCGCTAATGATCCAATGTCTAAAGAATTCATTATTCCCTATCAAGATCAGATAAATAAGAACGGCTATTACGAGGATGAGTACCACTTAATTATAAAGGTGGGTTTTGAGGATAATCCTTGGTTCTGGGCTGACAAGTCCCTGTCTACTGAATACCTGAAAGACAAGGAGAAGGTGGAAGACGGGCGAATGTCGAAATCTCGTTTTAATCATATCTGGCATGGTGCTTTTAATGATGACATTGAAAATACATTGATAGAAGCGGACTGGTTCGATGCTTGTATTGATGCACACCTTAAACTGGGTTTTGAACCGCAAGGAGCTACAGTAGTAAGCCACGACCCCGCTGATGTGGGTAAAGATGCTAAAGGCTATGCAGAGCGCAAAGGTGTTGTATTTACTCAGGTATGTGAGATAGACGCAGAAAATGGTAATAGGGCCTTTGATATAGCGTGCGGCATGGCCAATAGTGCTAATGCTGATGTATTTATATGGGATTGTGACGGCATGGGAGCGCTACTTAGGGATCAGGCAGCGGCCAACTTTAAAGGGCGTAAGATTCAAACTTGTATGTTTAAGGGGTCTGAGTCCCCGCACAATCAAAACGCTATCTATAAGGGTGATGAGTCAGAAACCTCTAACCCTAAGACTATTAGGGACACATTCAGGAATAAGCGCGCACAGAACTATGTTGATTTAGCTGAAAGGTGTAGAAAGACATGGGAGGCTGTAGAGCTTGGCAAGTATCATGATCCTGACGACCTGATAAGCTTCAGCTCCGATATAGAAGAGATGGCCGGATTAAGGTCTGAATTATGTATGATTCCCCGTAAGCCTAAGACGGCAGCCGGTAGGATTGATCTGTATACCAAGGCAGAGATGGCAGCAGGAATAGATGTAAACGGGGTTAAAAGAAAGTTGCCCAGCCCTAATATGGGGGACTGTGTTATGATGTCCTTTGATAAGGGTGGTATAATTTCTGAACAATTCCGAGAAATTAACTTTGCGTCCGCATGGTGAAGCAATGAGCGAAGAGCAAGAGCTAAACGAAACATTCCAGAACTGGATGCAAGAGCTGAAAGAAAACCAAGAGTCTGATGCTGATCAGCGTGAAAACGCGCGTGAATGTGACGGCTTTCTTTTAGATAAGGATGGCCAGTGGGAGGAAGAGATAGCCCAAACCTTGGATAGCCAAAAGCGTCCACGCTATACCTTTGACAAGGTGACGCCTGTACTTGAGTCTATGATGGCTGATATAGAAGACATGGATTTCGGGGCTAATGTTAAACCAGCGGGTAGTGGGGCAGATAAAGACCTAGCTATGACACTGGAGGGTATGATCCGAACCATTCAAAATGAATCTAGGGCTGATTCTATTTTTAGAAATGCTTGCCGCCGTGTCATGCGTCGCGGCTTTGATGCTTGGATGGTGAGAGCTAAGTACGCTGATGAGTGGTCATTTGAGCAAGATTTATTCATTGTGCCTATTCCTAATGCTATCAACCGTGTATGGGGTAGTAATGCTAGCAAGAAGGCGGACAGCTCTGACTCTGATTTTATGTATGTCTTGACCTCTATTAGCGTTGCTGAATACAAGGAACGGTGGCCTGACCGTAAGCCGGTAAGTGTTGATGATTACAATGAGGACGGGGATTACGATAACTATCAGCCTAATGTGGTTGTGATAGCTGAGCGCTACTACAAGAAAAAGAAAATGGTAGAAGTTGCCCAGATGTCTAATGGTGATGTCCATGAGATCAATGATGACTATGAAAAGATCAAGGACGAACTGGCTCAGCAAGGTATTACAGAAGTTAGAACCAAGAAGGTAAATGACTTTAATTGGTTTTATGGGTTGTTCGATGGTAATGGGATTATTGAATACGACAAGCCAACACCATTTAAGTCTAATCCTATTATCACTGTATATGGCAACTACGAGCATGTAGGCAGTAATTCAAAGATCACCTATTCAGGTTTCGTGCTTAAGGAGTTAGATGCTCAGCGCGTTCACAACTACGCCAAGTCCCGCGAAATTGAAGAGGGAGCGCTAGCGCCTAGGGCAAAGTGGTGGATGACCAAAGCTCAAGCTAAGGGTAATGAAGATCAGATTGCTAGAATGAATATCAGTGCTGACCCTGTCCAATTCTATACGCCGGATGATAACGGCAATGTACCACCTCCATTCTATCAGCAAGTAGCTCAAGCCAATCCACACCTAAATGCTTTAGGCAATCAAATGGCTGTAGATATTAAAGAGCAAGCGGGTGTGTTCTCAGCCATGCAAGGTGATTTCGCGGGTCGCATGTCTGAAGATACTGTGAGAATGCAAATAGACCGCGGAACCGCCGCCACTCGTAAATGGGTGAATTCTATTATTGATGGCATTCGCCGTACTTGTGAGGTGCTTGTAGAGACCATTCCTGTAACTTATGACACTAAGCGTCAGTTCACTATTACAGGTGTAGACGGTACGGAAGAGATGGTTGTTCTTAATGAAGAGATATACGACCAGCAGACTGGCCAAATGATTAAGGCTAACAACCTGAACAAAGGTAAGTACAAAGTCGTATGCGATGCTGGCCCTGCTTATGCTAACCGCTTAGAGGCTGGATTAGATGCGCTGCTTAAATATGCTGCTATTGATCCTAGCGTTGTTCAGCAGGCTGGCGATGTAATGATGAAAGCCATTAATGCGCCTATGGTTGATCAGATTGCAGAACGTAAGCGTAAACAAATGTTACAGGCTGGCATGATTCCACCTGAACAAATGACAAAAGAAGAGCAGCAACAAGTGGCTATACTTGCACAGCAAGGGCAGAATCAACCGCCAAGTATTGAGATGATTCTAGCTCAAGCTGAGGAGGCCAAGGCTCAGAATGAAGCGGCCAAGCTTCAACTAACCGCACAACTTGAAACAGCCAAGCTACAACTTAAAGCCCAGCAGCAGGAAACAGAGCGAGCTAAACTACAAATTCAAGCTATTCAGAATGCACGCAAACAGAATGCTGATGAAGTACAGGCAGTTGCAGATATAGAAAATACAAGGGCTGATACCTTGACCAAGTTGGCAGACGCAGAGAAGACAGCAGGGGAGGCGGTAGAACAACAGATTAATAATATTAAGGCTGTTACTCCACAAATCGGTGTAACGGTGGTGGAAGGGCAGGAAGGGGTTTAATCGCCCCTTTCGTCCAATAGTTTTTTAGCATCGGCAACAAACGACCAATCCTCCTTTGTTTTACATAGCCTATCATTGGTGTTATCTTATGTGAAGTAATTAACGAAAGGGGAGTGATATGTTTGGGTGGTTTAAGAAGAAACCCAAAATATTAGCTGGTCATTACTACAAGCAAAATAACTCACCTTTTGAGTTTGCCTATGGCAATGTAGCCAAAGTTTGCAAGGTAGAAGATGGCTGGGTTATGTATGAGCACTGGGGGATGGTTAACGGCTCTCTGTCTGTGAAAGATGTGGTATCGCTTAAAGTATTTAAAGTCTTTTGGAAATACGACGTAACCGACAAAGTAAAAGAGTATGAGCAAAATCAAGGAGGTAGAAGTGAGGAATAAAAAGTTTTGTTGGCTGCCTCAGCCCGTCTACTCATCAAGATATTATCGAGATGGCTTTGTATGGCTTGGCTATGCTCACCTAGGTATTGATGGAGAGTGGTTTAGATACAAGCAGTTCAAGCCAAAGGCGGTCTTTGGGATTGACGGAAGGCTTAAACATATCTTGGTGTCAATCTCATGGCTTAATGACTCTTTAATGCAGCATGAGATAGAGCGCTACAAAGTAAAATGCAATGCACTGCCTAGCGCAAGTCCTAATGAAGCTGTGACGGAAAGCTATTTATGAAAACCTATAAAAGCTCAGACCTAAGCACAGGAAAGCGCTCTAAGATACTAGACGAAGCCGCGGGGAATGGTGTGATTATTCAAGAGAAGAAGACTAATGGCGAGGTAAGGCGTGAGTTTGTTATTCTCAATGCTGAAGTGTTTGACGAGTCTAGGTGTGCCGATTCAACTACATTTGAGACAACAAGTGAAAGCGGAAATATCAAAGAGTATTGGGAGATTAACTATATTGGCAATAATGTCGAGTAACTAAAGTACTCACCACTAACCCCTTAACTGGGGTTTTTTATTGCCCATCCAATAGCCTTTCACTATACCTCTAATCTACCTAATTGCATTAGCCTATTGACAGGGTTAAAATATAACCAAGGTACGCGACCTAATCGCGGTTCTTTTCGCCAATTAAGGTGCTTTAAATGACTGAAGATGCTAATACCCCAGAAACCGAAACCTTAGAGCAAGGCCAGCCAGAAGGCTTGGAAGTACAGGGTTCCGAATCATCACCGGATAGTGGAGAAAACCACGAACAAAAACATGATTCTGTTCAGGCTCGTATCAATAAGATTACAGCCGAAAAGTACGCAGCCAAGCGGGAAGCCGAAGAGCTAAAGAAGCAGCTTGAGGAAGCCCAAAAGGCAAAGGTAGACGCGCCAAGTGCGCCACCTGTTCAAAGTGGACTATCTGATGCGCCTGAGTTGCCTGATGATATTTACGATGAAGAGAAAATGCGCAAATACCACGCTGACACCTTAGCGTATAACCGCAAGGTTGCTGAAGATGTTGGAAAGTCACAGTATCAAAAGCAACTAGAAGAACAGAAGAGAGCACAAGAGCAGGCAGCGCAAAAGCAAGCTATTGACGGCTGGATTAGTAACGCACAAAAAAGCGGTATTGATCTAGATAAGCTTGGTGTAGCAGAGCAGACAATAGCCAACGCAGGTGTTAAGCCTGAATTGGCGCAGCATATTATGTCAGACCCTAATGGGCCTGCTATCGCTGTTCATTTGGCTGAGAATCCCGCTCTTATGTATGAAGTGTTGAACATGTCTCCGATGCAGGCAGCGGTTAAGATTGAGACACAAATCAAAGCTGAAGCCCTATCTAAGACACCAAGAGTATCAAATGCGCCTGATCCGTTGCCTGAAATCAATGGTGGAGGAATGGTTGAGCAAGATGGGTTCAGCCGACAATTCCCAGACGCTAAAATCATTTAAGGAGGCCACAAATGCCTAATAACTATCAAACTAACATTAACACCAAGCTCCTGAAGGCTTTTGCTAAAGAGTTTGAATCTAGCCAAGTGCTAGGCAAGACTGTATCTAAGCAGCTTGTAAACGATTTTGACGCATCTACAGGTCGTGATTATGGTGCGGTGGCTATGAAGCGTCCGCCTCAATATGTACCACAACGTACTGCTGATGGTGACTTGACCTCATCCAGCGCTAACCCTGTTAAAGTTGGTCGCGTGCAGGCTGAAGTTTCCAATTACATTACTGTGTATGTTGAGAACACTCAGGTTGAGGAAGCCTTAGAAGCTAATCAACTAGATGAGCTATTGAAGCCTATCGCGATGGATATGACCACTGAGCTAGAGAGCGAGCTTGCCAACTATATGGCCAAGAATGCCGCCCTGCAAACTGGTGACCCTGATAGTGCAATCAGTAAATGGTCTGACGTTGCGGAAGCTGGCGCACTGCTTAAAGAAATCGGCGCACCTTCTGGCATGTCTTACGGCGTGATCAATAACTTCACTGAAACCGCTTTGTCTGACCTTCAAACTCAGCTAGGTGTGAACAATGAAGTGGGTGATGCGTGGTCTAGCGCCATGATCAAGCGCAACTTTGCAGGCTTGGATGTTCTTACAACTAACAACCTTCCATTATTCACTGCCGGTAACACTACTTCGGGCTTGACTGTAGGCGCCACTCCTTCGGCTACCTATGCAAGCTACAAAGACACCTACCGTATGACTATCACTCTAGCGGGTGCTACTCCTACCACTGGTACCTTGAATGCTGGTACTGTTTTACAGTTTGAAGGCTCTAACCTTATCAACATGCGTAACCGCAAGACCCTTGATAAGAATGGCTCCCCTGTTAAGTTCACAGCTACGGTTCTTGAAGATGCGACTGCTGATGGATCTGGTAATATTGTTGTTAACGTATCTGGCGCAGCTATCTTTGAAACCCTGCTAGATGGTGCATTTAACACTGTAGACCGCGCTATCACTTCTGGCGATAACGTCACAGTACTTAATAGCACTCCTGATGCCACTTACCGCCCTGAGATTGCCTACTGTCGTGACTTTGTTGGCATGGGTTCTGTAGTGCTTCCTAAACTACATGCTCTAGATTCCAACGTAATGAACTTCAACGGTAACTCAATCCGTGTTCACCGCTTCTCTGATGGCGTAGGTAACAAAAACCGTTACCGCTTTGATTTGTTGCCAACATTTGCAACATTCAACCCAGCATGGGGTGTTAAAATGGGCGGCAATCCTTAATAGATTGCTAAACAAAATAAGGGGGGGCTTCGGCCTCCCTGTTTTTATGGGTGAAATATGGAACGAGTACAAACGCTGTTTAAATCTGCTGGTACTGAATGTGGCTATATGCGAGTAATGATCAATGATCAAGAGACATTTGATCACTTCACGGGTGATGGATGGGTTCAGCATGTTGACCAGCTAACCAAGCCAGAGCCTAAAGCTGATGCTATGACAGACGAAGAGCGTGAGCTTCGTGATGAGTATGAGCAGCTAACAGGTAAAAAGGCTGGCGGTCGTGCTAAGATTGAAACCATTCGTAAAATGGTGGAAGAAGCCAGAGAGGCTTAAATGAAGATAACAAAAGGCGACTTAGTGAATGGTGCTTATTCGATTATTCGGATTAGCGGCTTAACTATTAATCCTCAGCCAGAACAGGTGACAGCGGGTATTCAGGAGGCGGATGACCTAGCAGGTGAGCTTCTAGGCATGGGTGTTAATGTAAATTGGCAATACCCTGCTGAATATGGCGATTCTGACACTGCCGATACATCTGGTTTAACCAAGGAAATGGCGGGGCCGTTTAAGTCTATATTAGCTTTGCGCCTTTTGGATTTATTCGGCAAGCCAGCGACGCCTACACTGGCTACAAGAGCTGACAAAGGTATGCGCACACTTGAGCAAATCACTGTATCTGTTCCTGATGCTGAACTGCCTTCTACCATTCCATTTGGATCAGGCAATGAATGGGATTATCGTAGCCGTCGATTCTATCCAGAAGCGGCAGTTAATAATGACGCTCAATATGTTTTCCGTGACGATGTTCTAAATTACACAGAAGACTTCGGCCCTTGGCTGATTGATGAGGAGCTGGCCTCTGTTGAATGGGAGGTGAGCAATAGTGGAATTGACATTCAAAATGTTACTTTTGATACAACCACCACAACGGCACAATTGACGTTCACTAATTTAGGTGGTTTTACGGTTTGCATAACCGCAACTAAGACTAATTCAACCGATGTATTCACAGCTCAGAAGAACTTTATTGTTCGTGATTGCCAGCGTCAATCATTTAGTTATTTGGGGGTTCCTTCTTAATTGTTGTACAATATGGGTGCTGATCTTGTGAAGGGGATCAGCTTAGGCTAGCTAGCCGCCTTTTACCTTCACATCCTTCACATAATGCCCTAGCTGTACGGGGCTTAAACTTCCCTTCGCATAATCCTTCGTTAGAGGCTTGATCATGGCTAAATTCTTAGTGCCATTGGCGAATGGGGTATATGAATCCCAGAATATTCGATCAGTGGGAAGCGAAAACAATACATACTACCATCAAGTTAGCTTTGAGATTGATGGCAACCCAACGGCAGGAGCGGTTGAAATCAAGGCAAAGTCTTTTGATTCTCAGGTGTATGAATCAATCCCAGACGGGACTATTGATTTCACGGCACCACAAACACTCCTATACCAGTTTAATACTGATGCCTATCAATTCACAGTAACGGGTTCGGATGTTTCTGACGGCTTTATTATTGTTAATGATCAGGAATTAAAAGGGGTGACACCATGACACTAGGCCCACAAAGCATGGGCATTGGCCCTCAGCCAATAGGCGGCTCCGCTCCCATAGATTACTCTGTAGCGCAATCCTCTATTACCCATCCATCTCCCGCCATTCTGGTTCCTGTAACAGGAACGGGTGATCCCGATTTAAACCCTGTTGATGGTGGTTATGTCCCTGTTCTCAATGAATACTCTATAGCTTTAGAGGAGGGTAATGGAATTACTGTTTTACCAGATGGGCGGCTACAATTTAATAGAGATGGTGTGGCTGTAGTAACTGCTTATGCAGATATATCCCATAGTTCTAATAACTCTACTGCTGGTGCAACATTTGTCCTATATAGGGGTGGTGCAACTGTTTTTTCTGGAAGGTCTGTTCATGCGCGGCTTCCCAATGCTGGGGATATAGGTAATGTCTCAGGTGTTGGCTCGTTGAATGTGTTGAGTGGAGATATTTTAGGGGTTGCCTTTGCTAGTGATATAACTGGCAGCTTGTCAATAAGGACTAGCTCATTAGTTGCTCAACTCAAAACATACTAGTGACCGACCTAACTGTCTCCTTAGCCAGTTAATTAGCTTAAACTATCACCAGCTAAAGACCTATGTTAAAATTCAATTAGAAATTTATCATAGGTTTTTTTATGCCTGCTCTTACGCTGATTCAAGGGGATGGATTCGACGCTTCAACCGTTGACTATAGAGACGCGTTGGCGGTCAATATGTTTGCCGTCCCTAAGCAAATTCTAGGCGCTCAAGGCTATATGCACCAAATCCACGGCCTAACCCAATTTGGCACGTCTTCGGATGTGTCTAACGGTGGTATCTGGTGCTCTGCTCAAGGCTTTGAAGGTCACTATAGAGTACAAGGCAATGATTTTATTAGCGTTTCATCTGACGGCACTGTCACTACCCTAGGCACTGTTTCAGGTTCCGGCCAAGTTGATATTTGGTTTTCCTTCGACAATATCGCAATTGTTCGAGATAAAAAGCTCTACTACTACAATCCTACCGACGGCTTTAGGGAGATCGTTGATAACGACGTTATAGGTAGCGTGGTCGGAAATCCTATATCTGGCTGCTACTCCGGCGATGTCATGTTTTTGACAGACGGCGAGAGAATCTATCATTCTCAATTTGATGAGTTTGCAGGCGTTCCGGCTGAGGAGGTCTGGCTAACGACTGCCGAGGGTGTTTCTAGTTACGTACCTGATTACACTTATGCATTACGACAAGCTGAGAACTCAGAGGTTATTGCCTTTGGCTCTCGATCCATTACGCATTATTACCTTACTGGTGGTGATGGATTTGCCTACTCACCTTTGGATCAGAAAGCATCAAAGCTTGGTGTCGTTGGTACCCATGCCATGGCGGTTATGTCTGGCAATTGGTACTTGGTTGGCATTAAACAAGAAAGTCAGCCTAGCGTTTATGTTTACCGTTCTGGCTCATCTCAAAAAGTAGCCAGTCGTGAGATTGAGCAAATCCTAAGTGAATACACACAAGACCAGCTTGAGACAATTGTTGTTGATGCCATTGTGCAAGATGACGTTGAGATGATTATCTTTCATCTACCCGATACTACGCTTCTGTACAACCCGACTATTGCGCAAACCACGGGCAAAAATGCAGCTTGGTCCATATTAAAAACCGACACTACTGGAGATGATCCTTACCGTGGAAAAGACTTTGTACAGGATCCGCGAATCAATCAGTGGATTGTGGGCGATATCATAGATGGCACCCTAGGCCTATTTGATGACTCAATCTCTACCCATTACGGGGATTTAGTCGAATGGATTATGTACAGCCCATTTGTAAACATTGAAACCCTGTCGATTGATGAGATTGAAATTGAAACAATACCGGGCATTGTTGGCGATACCGAAGATGCCACGGTATTTTTAAGTACAACCCAAAACGGCAGAACTTACAGCAAAGAATATTTGATGATGTACGGGGATCGGTACGACTACAATCAAAGGTTTATAGCTAGGGCTTTAGGCTATGTTCGCCATTGGCTAGGGTTTAAGTTTCGCGGCATTTCTAGAAATAGAATGGCTTTTGGTTTGTTTAACGTGGATGCATCGTAATGGCAGTTACACCAGAAGAAGCAAAACTAAGACGTCGTGCGCAATGATCGTATCAGGATATTAAGCGCAATAACCCCGCTTGGGATGATATTCAGGTAGATGATTACTTGGATAAGCAAAACGAAATCAATATCTTGGTTGAAGAAAGCAACACGCTTGCCGAGCAAGTAGCGGAAAACACCGCGACCAATGAAACACAGCAAACTGAAATAGACTCTAACACAGCAGGCGTAAGCAATAACGCAGCAACAAATGCCACACAGCAAACCGAGATCGACGCTAATACTTCGACAAATGCAACGCAACAAACCGAGATAGACGCTAACACAGCAGGCGTAGCAACAAACGCCGGAAATATAACAACAGTAACTAACAACTTTAACGCGCACGATGCTTCGAATTCTGAGCACGGGGTGACAGGTGATAATGTTGGTACAGGGGATTTTGCTCAAACGGCTATTGGTGGCGTGGTTCTATTGGCTGATCTTGTGGCGGATGTTGCGGCTACTACCGCGGTTATTGCTATACCTGACGTTGGACCCGCTCCGGTTGCTTATGATCAAGCTTATGCAGACGAGCAAACAGACTTAATAAACGAGTGTAAGGCTAAGATAAACTCTCTTATAAATAATGATGTTCTTGACCTGATCACACAATTTAATGACCTTCTGCAACAAATGAAGGACGCTAACCAGATGAGCAGCACATGATTTTAAAGATTATGACGCCAGATCAGGTTAAAAGCGCAACGGATCAAGAGTTGTTTGATCGCATAAGCTCTGACGGATTAAAGCTAGATGACTGGAAGCCAAATCCAAGCTGGCTATATATCGGCGCCGTTGATGATAAAGATAATGTGATGGGGTTCTTTATGCTACACCCTGAAAACGACAACACCTTGTACGTTCACATTAACTTTAAGTCAGAATATCGCAACCATGCAAAAGAGGCGGCCAAGACCTTTCTTGATCACTGCAAGAAGAATCTAGAAAGCGAGAAACAGAAGCTAACGGCAAAGATTCCTGTTATCTACCCAGAGGTCTATCACTTCGCAAAAGGCCTAGGCTTTGAAGATGAAGGCTTGTGCAAGAAATCAATAATGAAAGATGGTCGCTTAGTTGATCAACATATAATCGGATTACAGAGGAAAGACATATGAGCGGGGCGGCAAAATCGGCTGTAGATGCGCAGACTACTTGGACCACTGGCGGCCTTGATTTACTAGGCGGCGGAGGTCTTGGTGGTTTAGAGAATGTATATGGCGGACTGACTGGTGAGAATGCCGCAGATGCAGCAAAAGAAGCGGCAGAAATTCAAGCAGCGGCTCAAATGGCTGCACTTGAATACCTAAAGGAAACTGAGGCTTTACCACAGGCGTTTAGAGAAGGTGCATTAACGGAGCTTGGTGCTTATTATGGAATTGGCATTGATCCAGAAACAGGTGGCTTTACCTCAATCGAAGCCACTCGTCCTTCTCAAGAGCAGATGATTCAAGATGCTATGGCCAGCCCTTTATACAGTTCAATCATGGGCACACGAGAAGCCGGAGAAGAAGCATTAGCACGACGCGCGGCGGCAGGGTCGGGGCTAAGGGGTGGCGCAACTACTGCCAGCCTTGTTGATTACAACACACAATTATCTAATGAAGCTTTATTGCGCGGATACGAAGGGCAGCAACAACAAGAAGCTCAAAGGCTTTCAGGTTTAGGCCAGTTAGCACAACTGCCTAGCAATGCCACTAACATTGCTCAGATGACCAGCAACATAGGCGCAACACAAGCTTCAGGAATTACAGGTGCCGCACAAGCTGAGCAGCAGGCTCTTGGTACTCTTCTTGGTCTTGGTGGCACACTGGGTGCTGCGGCTATCTCTGATGAGCGACTAAAAATCATTGACCGCAAAGTATCTGACACTGCCCACCCATACATCGATGTTTATGAGTGGGAGTGGAACGATAAAGCTGAGCAATTCGGCAAGAAAGGTCGTGAAAAAGGATACATCGCTCAGGAAGTAGAAAAGGTATGGCCTGAATTTGTAACCACTAACGATAAAGGCTACAAGATGGTCTACAAAGAAGCCCTAGAGCAAAAACTAGAGGAGATGGCTAATGGCTAACGGAAACCCTTATGCAGTCACACCTGCTATTTCATTTGCTCAGCCGGGCTTGGGTCAACTAGGTCAAGCTATTGGTCAATCTTTTGATGGCCAGCGTCAGCAAGAAGACGAGCGCACTAAAACACAGCAATTCATGCAGCTTGTACAGCAGGCGCAAGGCGCACAAGATCCCGCTCAGAAGCAGCAGCTAATGACACAGGCTTTTATTAACTTCCCTGAGCAAGCACAAAGACTACGTCAGCAAACCGCTTTCCAGCGTGAGCAGGCGGAATTGCAAGAAGTCAGGGCTAAGCCAGAAATGGAGCGCATGGAGAAAGAGGCAAAATTAGACGCCGAAAAACTAAAGTCTGATCTTGAAGCTGAAAAAAACATATTCGATAGATCAAAGAAGCTTAGGGATGAGTACACAAAGTCATCAACCGAGTTTGTAAAGGTTAGAGACGCTTTTGATAGGGTGAAAGCGTCAACCGAAGACCCAGACGCGGCGGGTGATATTGCCCTTATCTTTAATTACATGAAAATGCTAGACCCCGGCTCTGTTGTTAGGGAAGGCGAGTTTGCAACGGCGCAGAATGCCGGAGGTATTGATAGCGCTGTTTACAATATGTACAACAAGCTATTAGAGGGTGAGCGCCTACAGCCAAAACAAAGGGCGATGTTTGAAGGAAGGGCCAGAAAGCTTTTTAAAAGAGCTGAATCCCGAAACAAGACAGATAAGAATAAAATACTAAGTCTAGGTAAACGCTACAATCTTACTGAGGATGATATATTTGGTGCACCTGTTGATGAGACAATTGATACACAAAGAACAGATGCGCCAGAAGCTGCTATTAACTATCTACGCCAGAACCCACAAGCAGTTGACCAATTCAGAGCTAAATACGGATACGTGCCGGAGGGTTTCTAATGGCCAACGTTTTTGATCAATTTGACCAGACTGGTGAAAATGTTTTTGATCAGTTTGATAGCCCTGATTTAAACGAAATGGAACCAGCGTCCGCAGGAGCTACCACTCAAACAATTGAACCCCCAAAAGAAAAAAAAGGATTTATGGAGTCTCTTGGTGAGCTTGCTTCTAAAGACCCGGTGATAGGCGGATTTGAAAACTTGTTAACTTTTCTAACTGGCGGAGTAGCTGATCCTGTTTCTGGCTATGCAGGGCTGGCCGGTGGAGATGTTGGCGAGACTCAGCGAGCACTAACCTACCAGCCAAGAACAGTTTCAGGACAAGAGCAATTACAAGCCGTGGGAGAAGCCCTAGCTCCTATCGGTGAAGCTATTGGCGCAACTGAAGAGTTTTTGGGTGAAACAGCATTTGAAGCAACAGGCAGTCCAGCGGCAGCGGCAGCGGCAGCAACATTACCAACGGCCACGCTTGAGCTATTGGGATTAAAAGGAGCAAGGCGCGCAAAAGCAGCAACGCCTAGGAATATTCGACCAGAAACGCAACCAGCACTTCAAGGAACTGGAATAAGAGCAACAGTAGGAGAAGCTACGCAAGACTTAGCTCAACAAAAGGCCGAGCAGTTCTTGCTAGAACAAACCACCGAGAGCGGTGAAGCGCTAAGGGGTTACAAGCTAGCTCAATCAAGAGAAATAGCTGACTACCTAGAAGGAGTGGCGCCAGAACAGATTGACAATGTTGGCGACTCAGTCAAGCAGGCTCTTGAGCTTAGAGAGAATAGCGCTCGATTCAAACGAAAGCAGGCTTATGACACGTTAGCAGAATTAGCCAATGACACTGACGTAAATCTTAACACCGAAGTTATTAGAGAGGGCCTACCCTCAGCAAGAGAGATGCGCACCTTTGAGCGCTCTATGCCGCAGCAGTATACCGCACTTGATGGCCTGCTAAATGAATTTGGCTTTGATCTTACGGACGAAGGAATCCAAAAAGCCGCTAGAGGGGGCTATGATATCGAACCCCTCTCTGTTTCAAATATGGAGGAGTTTCGCCAAGGCCTTAATAGAATAGAACAGGCCGACACATCTGGCGCAACAAAGGTTATTACAGGGCCGTTAAAGTCAAAACTAGACAGTGAGTTTGACCTAGCTGCTAAAGCCTTGCAAGAAAGTGGTAGCGAGGATGTAGCTAGAGCCGCTAAAAATGCCAGACAGTCTCATGCAGCGCTTAAGACAGAATTTGATGAAAAGGGTTTAACTAAGCAGTTGATAGACACGAGAGGCTATCAATCGAAGCTGCCTAAAATAGAAGAGTCTCAGGTTTACAATAAGCTTGTCGCGAATGCCACTCCGGTTGAAAGTTTTGACCGAGTTGTTGCGTCTCTGGATAGGGCTGGATCAAAAGGAACCAGAGCAAAAAATCAAATCAAGTCACAAATGGTCATGGATCTTCTTGATAGTGGATTTTCTGCAAAAACAAGAAAGATAGACGGCGAGCAGGTATTCGGCGCAAACGCTTTTGCCAATCGGTTTGACGCCTTGGAACCTAAGCTTAGATCTATTATGTCGGAATCAGAATTTAACAAACTGTCAAAGTTAAGATCAGACGCAAAAGACCTAACACCACCAAGTGGCGCCATGCCAAAAGGTTCAGCTGGGTTCTTCATTGATGCGCTTGATAAAGCTGGATTCATGGGCTTATTGAGCTCCATTCCTTATGCGGGCGCGGCCTCCTCTGAATTCATTAGAAAGATTGGCAGAAGCTCAAAAGACGCCAAGGCATTTCAAAGAGCTGTCAAATCAAGCCCTGAAATAAAAGACGCTGTAAATCTACTAGCAACCGATTATCCATCACTGGCGACGGCCTTGGGTATTTCCCAGCTACGAGAAGACGAAGAATAAACGCCATAAACCATAAATCAAAACCAAAAGGTAAGTAAAATGGCAAACTCAATCGTAAAACTCCCTACTGGGTACTTTCCTGACCCAGACCGTGGGCGTCCACTATGGAACGCTAAGATCTATATTGGCGAACCCGATCTAGACCCTCGTATTTTTGCTAATCAAAAGACCGTAACAGGTCGCAGAGAAGACGGAACCGAGATAGCCCTAGCACAACCTATCCGCACAAATAATGGCGGTGTGCCGATTGACGGAAGCTCTAATGTCGTAGTGCTTCTAGTCGATGGCGCCTATTCCATGGCGGTAGATGATCGTCAAGACAATCAGAAGTATTACTTTGATAACGTTCTTGAGGGTGCGCCAGTTACATTTGATATTTTAGGTCTATACACTAGATACCCATTTAACACACTTCAAGACGCAATAAGCGGAACACTGTCTGATGGGTTGACAACTGTTGATTTGCAGGTTGGCGACTTTATTGTAACAAATGGCTCCACCGCTATTAATGATGGCAGGGGAGCTGATTACGTCGTCGTGAGCGCTGGAACAGGTACTGATGATGGCTATACATACATTGATTTAGATAATGGAAATCAACTAAATTTAATAGCAAAAATAACTGTTGAAAATATTTCAGGACTTCAAGCTTTAACTGGACTTTCTGAGAACACAGTTATAATGACTGAAGGGGCTACAAACCGCGCCGATGGCGGGAACGGCTTATGGTATATAACATCGGACACTGATACCGCAAATCAAATAGTTATCGAATCTGATGATTTTATTAGGCCCGGAGAAATTGGTTTTTACGGAACGGTTCCAGCATCCCAGATACTAGAAACAAGCTATATAACAAACGGAGATGGAGTGATAATTAGACCACTTGGTCCAACCATTACCGCTGCACAGTTTGGGCTTGATCCATTGCTTACAAACATATCTTCTCAGTCGTGCAGTGCAAACTTTGCTAGATCTGGGAATTTCTTATCTATATTTTCAAGTTGCGAAGGCAATACTTCGGCTAACGTTGCGGCTAGGCTTTGCTATTCAAAAGTGGCGCAAAGCGTAAACTTAGGCTCGGAGGATTGTGATTCAATAACTGACAGAACCGGGAACCTAAACACCAAGGTTGGGCTAGCCGAAGGTGTGGGGGCCACAAACGTAGCCGCAAGACGGGCAAAAACATCAGCAAATGACTCAGGTCAGATTGGGTGTGACTCTGTACTGCTAGGGGATGGAGCTGGTGCACGATTGCAGCCAGTAGTGGTTGGCGGTGTAATTACAGCTATAAATGTATTGGACGGGGGTGGAGATTACCAAGTAACCCCAACAATATTAATACAAGATAAGTCTAATGTGGGTAGTGGCGCATCAGCTACTGCTAATATGCTATCAAACTCCATTGATTCTGTAACAGTAGATAACGGGGGATCTAATTATCCTGATGATGATTTAATTTTGGTTGTTAGGGCTGAAGTGGCTGATCAACAATTATTCGCTGGCGCATCAACGCTATCACAGGTAAGGGGTACGAACTCATCTATACTTTCTTCCCATCTTATTGATTTTGACCCAAACTGTGAAAATGCAACCACCTTATCCTCAGAGGGTTGCAGTGTTGCTGGATTGGATACGGCAATAATAGGGTCAAATATTTCAACCATTAACGGATCAAAAGTAATCATAGGAGGATCAAGGGCGTCAGAAACATCATCAGACACTCAAGATTCGGCCATAATTGCTAGCGACACATCAACAATTACCACTGGTGACACATCGTCAATAGTATCCTCTACAAACACAGACATTACAGGCTCACTGATAACGTCAATAGGCTCATCAAACTGTACGGTAACGTCTGACGGCTCAACAATTCTAAACGGAAATGAGTCAACTATTCCCAATGAAAATGCCATTTTAATAGGCCGTCGCGTTTCAACCGCATCAGATAGAACGTTTGTTATTGGCGATTCTGCCTCCGGGTCAGCCTCAACAGCGAATAGAACCTTCGAAATAGACATGCTAACTGGCAACACACTGTCTGCCGGAACATTTACCCCCGGTCATACCTTTACCGATTACGCCGAGTATTTTGAAAATCTAGAGAAAGGGGTTATAGGCCTTGGCGAGATACTAAC
>Ga0181593_10002422_pt1 | contig 17143 bp, 17 predicted proteins | sample 071ome_19_FD_133756 | JGI IMG/M metagenome (GOLD analysis project Ga0181593, IMG submission 133756) | Coastal salt marsh microbial communities from the Groves Creek Marsh, Skidaway Island, Georgia - 071413AT metaG (megahit assembly) | ecosystem: Environmental > Aquatic > Marine > Intertidal...
GAACACGGTTGGTGCCGGTTGGTGATCGACACGGTGATCCTGGGCCTCGTGATCGTCATCGGCGCCTTGATGATATGGATCGTGCTGTTTCGCATCGTCCGCCGGCTGGAGCGCATCACCGGCGCCATGACAAGCCTCGCCGCCGGCAACGAGGTCGCCGAGGTGCCCGAGACCGGGCGTGGTGGCGAGATCGGGGAAATGGCCCAGGCGGTTCAGGTCTTCAAGGACACGCTGGAGGACCGGATACGCCCACGCACCGCCGAGGCGACGGCCGCCCGCGACGCGGCGATCGAGGCTAACCGCGCCAAGAGCACCTTTCTGGCGAATATGAGTCACGAGCTTAGAACCCCGCTGAACGCGATCATCGGCTATAGCGAAATCCTCGCCGAGGAAGCCGAGGAAATCGGCGAAGGCGTGTTTCTGGAGGATCTTGAGCGCATCCAGACCGCCGGGCGGCAATTGCTCGGCCTGATCAACAATGTCCTCGATCTCTCGCGGATCGAGGCCGGCAAGACGGACTTGGACATCGAGACCTTCGAGGTCGCCGATATCGTCAAGGATATCAGCGCCGTGGCCGGTCCCCTGGTCAACCAGAACAAAAACGCGCTGGTTCTGGACATAGCCGACGATATCGGCGTGATGACCAGTGACCAGACCAAGGTTCGCCAGGCCTTGATCAACATCGTGACCAATGCCTGTAAGTTCACTTCCGAGGGAACGATCACGCTGACGGCGCGGCGCGGAACCTCATCCGACGGCCCCATCATCGATTTCGCGGTCACGGATACCGGCATCGGCATGACGCTGGAACAACTCGAAAGGGTGTTCAACGCCTTCACCCAGGCCGACAGCTCGACGACGCGCGAATACGGCGACACCGGGCTCGGCCTGGCGATTACCCGAGGCATCTGCATGATGCTGGGAGGCGGTATCCAAGCCGAGAGCACCCCCGGCGCCGGTTCGTGTTTCGTGATCACCCTGCCCGTCGATATCTCCCGCGCGGTCGAGACGATGCCCGCGTCGGACACCGCCGAGACGACCGCGCCGCGTTGGGCCAAGACGGTTCTGGTTATCGACGATGACGCGGTGGCGCGGGATTTGTTGCGGCGGCACTTGACCCAACACGGCTATCACGTGGTCGGCGCGGACGACGGCGAGACCGGGATCGCGAAGGCGCGGGAGTTGAAGCCCGACGCCATCACGCTGGACGTCCTGATGCCGGGCATGGATGGCTGGACCGTGCTCTCGCGCCTGAAGGAGAACCCGGGCACCGCCGAGATTCCGGTGATCATCGTTTCCATGGTCGATGATCGAAAGGTCGGCTACTCGCTCGGCGCCGTCGATTTCATCAACAAACCCATCGATCGCGAGCGCCTGATCACTGTACTGGCGAGCCATTGCCCGGGCGCCGACGCGCCACCGCGGGCCCTGATCGTCGAGGACGAGGAGAACGCCCGCGATACCTTGCGCCGGGTCCTGCAACGCGAGGCCTGGGAGGTCACCGAAGCGGTGAACGGCGCGGACGGTTTGGAACATCTCGCCCGAGAGCGACCGGACGTCATTCTTCTCGACCTCATGATGCCGGTCATGGATGGGTTTGAATTCCTGAGGCGGATGCGCGCCAACGACGCCTGGTCGAGTATCCCCGTGGTTGTCGTGACCGCGAAGACCCTGGACGAAGCGGACCGAAGGGCCTTGGACGGACGGGTTGAGCAGCTCATTCAAAAGGGTGACCATCTGGACGTCGTCCTGACGTCGCTCGCGCGGCTTCTCCCCAGGGACCGCGAGGCCGGGGAGACCCGCACCGCCGGTCCAAAGTGGTCGCCGGGAAATGTCGATTACAAATTAAATACCATCGAAGCTCGAATTCGCGCCCTGATAGGTGCTAGGCTGGGTGAACACGCGAATTCGAAAGGGCCCGGAATTGCGAGAGGCCGGATCAAAGAAACGAGAACCCATCACCGGAATCGATCACCCAATCCTGGTCATCGAGGATAATGAGCTCAACCGCGCCGTTGCCGGCCGACAGCTTGGCCGCCTCGGCCTGGATCACATCTTCGCCGAGGATGGCAAGATCGGCTTGGACAGGGCGACGCAAGAGACCTTCGCCGCGATATTGACCGATCTCTCGATGCCGGTCATGGACGGGTTCGAGTTCGCCCTCCGGTTTCGGGAATGGGAGACCGGACAAGACCCGACGGATCACCCGCGCACTCCAGTGATCGCGGTGACCGCGAATGTCACGCCCCAGGACATGGCCCGCTGCGAGGAAGTCGGCATGGACGACTTCATGGCGAAACCGGTGACCCTGAAAAGACTGGATGAAATGCTGCGCAAATGGCTGGCCGCCCCCGCCGCGGGCGGTGAGGCCTAGACAATCACGCGCGCCGACAAGGACATATCCCGCATCACCTCGGAAATCCGACCGTGCCTCAAATTGTTCGACAACCCGGATTTGAATTCAACGCGCTACGCGTCATCGTGGTCGAGGACAACGAGACCAACCGGCGCATCATTTGTCGAATGATGCGCCAGCTACAATGCGCGGTGGTCGAATCCGCCGCCGACGGCTACCAGGCGCTGACGACGATACAAACCTCGCCGCATGGCTACGATCTGATTATCTCGGATTTTCAGATGCCCGGGATGAACGGTTTGGAATTGCTGAAACAGGTTCGCCTCGGCGCGCCGGGGATCAACCGGGATATCGGCTTCATCATGCTGACCGGTCACGCCGATAACTTCATCGTCGGGACCGCGTTCAATCTCAATGTCGACAGTTTTGTCGTGAAACCGGTGACGCCGAAAGCGCTTCGCGCGCGCATCTCGCATGTCATGTCCACCACCAATCAGATCAAGCGCCCAATCGAATACAGCGAGATCTCGGTCAATCCCTCCGAGATTGCCGCGCCGAAAAGCCCGCCTCGGGAGATGGCGTTCGTCACGCCGCCGTGGGAATCGGAAAGCGTGGACAACGCCGGGATCGTCGAACGCGACTTGTCCGGTGTCAAACCCGGCTCGAAGCTGGCGGCGGATCTATATTCCGGTTCCGGCGAGCTTTTGCTCCCCAGCGGACAAACCCTGGATGAGCAGACCCTGGATCGTCTGCGCAATCTCGCGGAACTGGACGCCACGGTGTCACGCCTGATGGTGCGGGAAGCCGCGCGCTGATATAGACTCTTCCGGAATCATCACTCTGGACATGATAGGGAGCCGAGCCATGAGCGGGCAGGGGAACGGACAGGGAAAAATCGCGATCATCACGGGCGCCGGAACCGGTGTCGGCAAGGCGGCGGCGGTCGCCCTGGCGGCCGAGGGTTGGACGGTCGTCCTCGCCGGGCGCCGGGCCGAGCCGCTGAACGAAGCCGTCACGGAGATCCAGGCCGCCGGCGGCAACGCCGAGGCGGTCCCCTCCGACGCCACCGACCAGGCATCGGTCCAGGCGCTGTTCAACGGCGTGAAGGAGCGTCATGGCCGGCTCGATCTGCTGTTCAACAACGCCGGCACCAATGCCCCGGGCATTGCGCTCGAGGAACTGAGCCTCGAGCAATGGCAGGGGGTGGTGAACGTCAACCTCACCGGCGTTTTCCTGTGCACCCAAGAGGCCTTCAAGTTGATGAAGGACCAGACGCCGCGCGGCGGGCGGATCATCAATAACGGTTCGATCTCGGCGCATGTTCCGCGGCCGAACTCGGCGCCCTATACCGCGACCAAGCACGCGGTAACCGGCCTGACTCGCTCGACCTCCCTTGACGGTCGGAAATACGATATCGCCTGCGGTCAGATCGATATCGGCAACGCGCTCACCGAAATGGCGGCGCGGATGACCAAGGGCGTGCCCCAGGCCGACGGAACCACCAAGGTGGAACCGGTGATGGATGTCTCGAATGTCGGCGCGACGGTCGCCTACATGGCCGGATTGCCGCCCGAGGCGAACGCCCAGTTCGTCACCGTGATGGCCACCAACATGCCCTTCATCGGTCGCGGCTGACCCGACGCCATCATCTCCATTGGAGTGGTTGGCTTGGAAAAACCGCGATCACACTTGCAATTTCATCGCGAAACGCGGCTCGGCCGTCTTGCATGATCAACGACCGCGGAGAAGAATTAGGATGGTTTCCCCTTTTCACCGAGTGCCGTCTCAACATCGCTAGGAGTGGCGGATGACCCCGGATCTAGATGTATTGATCGTTGGCGCCGGCGTTGCCGGGCTTTATCAGATCTACAAGACCAGAAAGATGGGATTGCGGGTCAAGTGCCTGGAAACCGCGCCCCAGATCGGTGGCACCTGGTATTGGAATCGCTACCCCGGAGCACGATTCGACTCGGAGAGTTGGACCTATGGGTACTCGTTCTCCCGGGAAGTGATGGAGGAATGGGATTGGACGGAGGATTTCGCTCCCCAGCCCGAAACCGAGAAATACCTGAACTTCGTCGCGGACAAGTTCGACCTTAAATCATCGATCGAGTTCAACACCCAGGTCAGCTCCGCGAAATACAACGAGGAACATGACTTCTGGGAAATCCGAAGCAAGGACGGAAAAAGCTACACGTCGAGATTTTTCGTTCCCGCCGTGGGGATCCTATCCGCCGCCGTGATGCCCAACATCCCGGGCGTCGAAACCTACAAGGGTATCTCCTATCACACCCATAAATGGCCACAAGAAGATGTCGACCTGACCGGCAAGAAGGTCGGCATCATCGGCACCGGCGCGACGGCTGTTCAGATCATTCCCGAAATCGCCAAGGTCGTGGATCATCTGACCGTCTTTCAGAGAACGCCGAACTGGTGCACGCCGCTGCACAACAAGAAGATCTCCCCGGAACGAATGCGAGAGATAAAGAACAACTACGACGAAATCCTGGCGCTGTGTAAAACGACGCCGGGTTGTTACATTCACGCCGCCGACCCGCGCGCGGCGCTGGAGGTTTCCGAGCAAGAACGGCTTGCGTTCTGGGAACAACGCTACGGGGAGCCGGGTTTTGGAATCTGGCAAGGTAACTTCAAGGATATCCTGACGGATCGTGACGCCAACTCGCTGATCAATGATTTCCTCGCCGAGAAGATCAGGGGCCGGGTTCACGACCCAGTTGTCGCCGAGAAGCTGATTCCCAAATGCCACGGTTTCGGGATGCGACGGGTCCCACAGGAATCCGGCTACTACGAAGCCTTCAACAGGCCCAACGTTGAATTGGTGGACATCAACGTAGATCCGATCAAATCGATCTTCGAGAACGGCGTCCGCACCGAAAACAAGGATTTCGACCTCGACATTCTGATCTACGCGACGGGTTTTGACGCCATCACCGGTGCTTTCGAGAGAATTCACATCGAGGGGTTGGGGGGCCGGCTCCTGAACGACCTCTGGAGTGACGGCCCGGTAACCTATCTGGGTGTCCTGGTTAAGGACTTCCCGAATATGTTCATCTGCATGGGTCCCCATTCCGGCCTCGGAAACTATACGAGAACGGCGGAATACAGCGTCGAGTGGGTCTCCGATCTGATCGGCTACGCGCTGGAGCAAGACAAGAAGAAGGTCGAGACGACCGAGCGGGGCATGGACGAGTGGACCGACCATGTGCTCTCGCTTGGGGAAGGCCTGCTGATGAACGAGGTCGGCTCCTGGATGACCGGCGTCAACAGAAACCTGGAGGCCAAGCAAAAACCGAAAATCATGCGCTATAGCGGCGGCCACCCGGCGTATCGAGATTTCTGCGACAAGGTCAAGGCGGACGGCTATCGCAACGTGGTTTTCAACCCGTAACGGTTGGCGGTGTTTTTGACCGCGAGGGTGGATAGTCGTCGTTGAATGACATGCGCCGGCCCGGCTGGTTCGGAGAGCCAAGGTTCGCCGAGGCATTTTGATCGTCGAGAACGGCAATAATACCTTAAACTCCCCCATTCAAGACTCGTCATCCCAGCGAAAGCTAGGACCGAAGCCTTGAGCGGGCCCACGCGATGGCCGGCGGGGGCAAACGCGCGAGGCCGAGTTCGCGATGATCCGCTATCCGTCACGGGGATGTCTCCCAGGCGTCGGTCCCAGCTTCCGCTGGGATGACGAAGGGAAGGGCCTCCCGGTTTGCTCTCCCATCTCCCGGGCACCTCTCGGCTCGCCCCTAAAGCCGGACCACCATGCCCTCGGCGAGGGATTGGCGGCAGGCCTGGATGGCCGGGACCGCGCCCGCCAGCGCGCCGGCGCCGATGACGACCGCCATCAGTTGCCATTCCCGGGTGCTTAAGGCGGTGATCTCAAGGAACAGTCCGAACTCAGCCTCGATGATCGGCTGGGCGACGGCAAGCGAGCCGTAGAGCAAGGCGATGCCGGCGGCGACGCCGATCGTGGTCAGGATGACGGCTTCCGAGACGACCAGGGCCAGGATGTGAACGGGACCCGCGCCGACGGATCTCAGGATGGCGAGTTCGCGCCGCCGCTCCCCGAGACTCGCGAGCAGCATCAACATCATCGCCAGCAAACCCGACAACACGACAAACCCGGCGACCACGGACAACGAGGTCTCCGCCGGCCCCATCAGGTCCCAAAGCTCCTGCAGGGCGATGCCCGGCGCGATGGCCGACAGCGGCTCGCGCCGGTAGTCGTTGATCGAGCGTTGCATGTCGAAAATCGCGAAACGCGACTTGAGGCCAACCAGAAAGGCGGTGATCGCCTTGGGGCGCAGGCGTTTTTTCCGGATTTCCTCGACGCTCGGCGCGAGACCCGGCACCCGGGCGCCGCCCCGCCAATCCACATGGATTGCCTCGATTCCCTCCAGGCTCACATGCACGGTCCGGTCGACCGGCGTCCCGGTCTTGGCGAGAATGCCGACGATGCGAAACGGTCGGTCCTCGTGGGTCTGGAAGCCCTCCTTGCCGAGGCCATGGGCAATGACGATCTTCTCGCCGATACCGTATCCGAGGCTCTCGGCCACGTCGGTGCCGATCACCGTGTCGAACAGATCCGAAAACGGCCGGCCGGTCTCGAATTCCAGGGATCGGTCCGCGCCGAACCTGAAATAGCGGAAATAATCCCCGTTGGTACCGAGCACACGAAAGCCGCGATGAGAGTCCCCAAGCGACAGCGGAATGGTCCAGGCGACGTCCGGGCCCGACGCGATCGTTCGGTAAGCATGCCAGGAAATGTTGTTGGTCGCGTTACCGATATGGAACACCGAATAGAGCAGCAGTTGGGTCGAGCTGGTTCTCGCGCCGACGATGAGATCGGTGCCGGAAATCGTGTTCGCGAAACTGGATTTGGCGCCGGTCCGAACCTTCTCCACGCCGAGCAACAGCCAAACGCTGATCGAGATCGCCAGCACGGTCAGCAGCGCGGTCACGCGGCGATTGAGCAGGCTGCGCAAGGCCAGGGAGAGAACCGGCATCAAACGCTACTCCCCCCGTTCGGCATTGTTGATATCGGACAGGGCCAAGGCCCGGTCGAAGTGAACGGCCAACCTCTCGTCATGGCTGACGAAGATCAGCGTGGTCCCGAATTCCCGCGCCTCCTCGAGAAGCAGAGACAGAAAGGCTTGGCGCGCATCGTCATCGATGGCGGAGGTCGGCTCATCGGCGATTACCAGTTCCGGGCCGCCGATCAGGGACCGCGCGGCGGCGACACGCTGTTGCTGGCCGACGCTCAACGTCGCGACCGAGCCGGACGTCAGCGCCGCCGCGCCGATATTCATGCGTTCGAGAAGCCGCCTCGCCTCGCTCTCCAGCGAACCGGAGCGCTCGATCGCCCGCGCCGCTCGCCGCTTGGAGAACCGACAGGGCAGCACGACGTTTTCGATCAGGCCGAGATAGGGCACCAGATTAAACTGCTGAAAGATGAAGCCGATATGGTCGGCGCGAAACCGATCCCGGCGCGAACCGGACAGGTCGGTGAGTTCGACATCCAGGATCGAGACACACCCGGATCTCGGCACGGTCACGCCGCCGATCAGATTGAGCAGCGACGTCTTGCCACTTCCGCTCGGTCCTCGCAGGAACAGCCGCTCGGCCTTGGCGACGTCGAACCGAGGGATATCCAACACCACCGGACCATCGCGGCCCCATCCGAAGGTCACGCCCGAAAGCGAGACAATGGTGTCGCAGGGTGCGTCCCGCTCCATCCCCGGGCCTTAAAATGTCACGCGGGCTGCTTCCGGATGAACCTCCCGCGCTTTCTGTCCGCGCGGCGAGATGACCCTCACCTTGATGGCCTCGGTTGCGGGAAAGGCCTTGAAAACCAAAAGTTCCAATCCGTCCAATGCTTTCGGGTTCGCGCAATCAAGGGTGTAGTGGGCATAAAACTCGGCGTGCTCGTCGCCGTGTTCGTCCCCGTGCCCATGCTCGTCTTTGTGCCCGTCTTTGTGCCCGTGCCCGTCTTTGTGCCCGTGGGCATGATCGTCACCATCGTCATCCAACAGTTCCGACTCAACGGACACTTCGCCGACGGAACAGCCCGCATCCTTCGGGAATTCAAACAAAAGAGCGGAATTCTTCAGTTTCTCGGCGGCTTCCCGGACGGCATCCTTTTGTTTTTGCGTGCTCGGCGCGTGTTCGAAGCCGACAACATCCCGGCCCGACAATTCCAGCTCCATCTCCACCCGCGTGCCTTCGATAACAATGTCTAGGCCGCCTATCCCGTGCACATGCGCGCCGTGGGATTGGCCGAGAGCCGGCCCCATCAGCAAACCGGAAATCGCAACGGCGCCTAGCATCTCGGCGCGAGAACGTTCCATCATTTCCGTTACTCCAATCACCGGGATAACACCGGATCACTTATAAGGCTCTATATGCACCACCCGCATCGCATAACCCGAGGCCACGTTGGCCTGCCCATCCACGTAGGATAGCGACCGGCTGGCCTGTTCGATGCGCAAATGCCCGGTGATCCAAACCGGCTCATACAGATTCTTGACCACGTATTTCTCGTCCAGGCCCGCGAACACTATCTGATTGGCCGGCGGCGGCGGGGAATGGATGCAGGCGCCGACATAGGGAACCAGCAGGAACTCGGTCACGCCGGTATCGACATGTTGGAGCGGCAAGGCATAGCCGGGCATCCGCACGAGAGAGCCCTCCAACTCGTGCACGACTTCCTGGTCCCGGCGCTTGATCTCGGCCTCGATCCGCTCAAGCTCGGCGAAGAGCCCGTCGACATCCACGTCCAGATCCCGCAGTTCCTTTTCCGTGGCCAGCAATTCCTTGTGCTCGGGGCTTGCGATCTCCATCAGGTCGACCCGCAGATCGGCCCGCCCCCGGAACACGATCTCCAGCAGATCAAGAATATTGTCGCTGTATCCCTCGAACGGGTCCTTCAGCGGCGCGCTCTCCGGCACGAGGTCGTCCCAGGTGATAACCCGCGCCTCGTTGCTGGCCTGCAACGCTGGGGCAACAATCAGGAACGCCGCGACGAAGAGGATTTTCCGAAGCATTTTCCGTGCCTTGGCTGTACGAACTCGAGATCATTATGCCAGCGCTTCAGGCATTGAGGTCTAAATTATTTGTTACCGAAATATTGCCGTCGGTTCCCATCGGATCGCCCGACGTTCACCGCCAGCCCTCGTCGCCCTGACGAAAGTCAGGGCTCTTGCCAAGCCGAGAATGCATTGTCGTCGGTTTCCAGGCGATCACCCGACCGTCACGCGGGTGTCTTCCTTGGCGAAAGCCCAGACCTTCGTCAGGGCGACGGGCGCGTTGCGACGGGGCACGGGTTCCGGTTGACGCGATTCAGTATCAGCCCGTGCCCTCACGCCACCTCCCGATAGGCCTTGGCGAGAAATCCTATCCCCTCGCGGATGGCGTCCGGGCCGACGAAGCTGAAGGCCAGGCGCGGAAAATTCCCGGGGTCCTCATTCGGAAAGCATACCCATCCGGCGCTGACCTCGACGCCGTGCCGCACCGCGGCCGCCGCTACCGCCTCGCCCGAGACGCCTTCCGGGAGCTCGACCCAGAGGAAGTAACCGCCCTCGGAGCGGCGCACCCTTACCTCGGGAAGCGCGCGCGCGAAAGCCTCGACCATGCGTCCCCATGGGCCCGCATATGCTCGGAAACTTCCTTGATATGCTCCTCCATCTTGTTGGAGCGCATCAGGCTCGCCACGATCCTCTGGTTGAAGGGCGAGGAGCCGCCATCGGATTTTTGCATCGCCATGCGGCGCACCACCTCCGGCTCGCCCACCACCCCACCATTATCAAGCGGGGCGTCGCCGTGCCTAGGCCGCCGGGTCGATCAACGTGCCCATCTTGTCGAAACAGGCGGGCCAGAAGGCCGACAGGAGGCCGACCGCTTCCGTCTCGGTCGCTTCCGACCGGGTGCCGTCGGCGCCGTACGCCGCGCACATGGTGAAGCGAAACTCGGTTCCGTTTTCGTTTTCCACGAATTCGTAGGTTTCCGGCCAGGCGACGCCTTCACGGGCCGGGTCGTTGAAACGGGTGGAGAAATAGTCGAAAGGTTCCCGATCGGTGATCGAGTAGTAGAAATCCGCCAATTCATGGGCGCAATGATAGCCCGAGCCGACGCCGATCCGTCCGGCGTCCTTGTTGTCGACCGTGACCGCCTTCATGTCGACCATCCACGCCTGCTTGAGGTCCGGCGCGGTCAAGGCCTCCCAGGCGACCCGGATCGGCATGTTCAGCTGACGGCGATAGGTCCACACCCCGTCCGCTTCCTCGAGGAAGAAGCGTTCCCTGCCGGCGCGAAACTCGGACCAGGCCTTGGCCAGGTCATAGACCTGCATTGATACCTCGCCGAAATGCTCGATCGGCTGGGAGAACGGGGTCAACGCCGTCTCGATCCCCATGGCCGCCACCGCCGCGTCGCTGAACAGCGCGTAGCTGCTTATCCCGGTGGCCTCGCTCACATTGGTCTTGGCCATGCGGTGAACCAGGATGACATCGGCGCCGGAGATATCCTTAATCGGGCCGATCTGCATCTCGTTGAACTCACCGTGATGGGCGAGGATCTTCAGATCCAACAAGTGAACATTGGCGCAAGCACGGCACGGGCATGTGGTGTTGGAGATGATGTTCTGACGCCTTGTCGCGAAGGCGTTTTAGAGATTCTCGCAGATCGTCAAAAACGTCTCGCCGGACGGAAACTCGCGCTGGGTCGAATAGGCCAGCACCGCGTCGCCGTCCATTTTCCAGAAATGCAGCTGTTCGCCGACCTGTTCGACCAGGGAAGTCAACAGCGACTGCAGGATCGGATTGGCGTGATCCTGCTCGGACGTCGTCAGAAACTCGGTATAGCCGGAAATATCGGCGATCAACAGATAGCCGGAATGCGTCGTCATCTCAGCCCCCCTTCGATGGACGTGGCGGGATTTTACTATGCGCTTTCTCCGGAATGGAACAGATGATTAACGCGTTCTCGAGGGAACCGGCTTGTTCGGCGGGTCCCGGTTCGTTTGTCCCCTCGCCCGCCGCGATTTGTCGTGCGAGAATCGCGCATCATGGCTGATGAGATCTCGATCTATTACTCGCGCTGCCCGGTCCCCACGGCCTCCGGAGTGGCGTTTCAAACCGGGATGCTGGCCGAGGCCTTCAAGGGTTCGGGCTATGACATTCCGAACATCACCGAGCTCGACGACGCCGGCAAGGATGTCCAATACGCGCATTCCATCGACATGTTCATGCGCGAGGGCGGGGTCGCGCCGCCGGTCTGGGCGCGGGCGAACGGAGTCGATTCCGTGGTCCTCGGCATTACCTTCATGGAGGAATATCAGGGCGTCTTCGTGCGAACCGACGATCCGGCGCAAGGCGTCGCCGATCTCGCCGGAAGGCGGTCCGCTATGTCCGCACCCTCCTGCGCGCGACGGCCTGGGTCCAGGACAACCCGCTGGAGGCGCGCGCCCTGATCGCCCAGGAATGCAGCATCGACGACGCGGATATCGAGACCTATCTGGAGCCGAACTATCGCGACAAGTTCCTGCCCCATCTCGACGCGCCGATCCTTGAAGCCGTGGGCGTGGTGAAAGACTTCCTGCTGGAAAACGGTTTCATCGACCGGGATTTCTCGGTCGAGGATTGGATTGACCCCCGCCCGCTCGCCGAGGCCAGGCGGTTGGAGGGAGTTGGTTAGGCCTTGCGCACGTTGAATGGGTTCCGGCTGATCAGGCGCCAATCTCCATCCCGGTTGGCGACCGTGAAGATCGCGTCATAGGTCTGCATCAGGCTGCCATCGGAGTAATAGCGCGCGGCCTTGATGAGAAACGCGACCTTGTTCTCGTCACGGATGATTTCCTCGAAAGACCTCAACTCATTTGTACTGCCGACCCAGTCCGGGTTTGTGATTTCCCACCCGTCACTGCGATATTCCGGCACGTCTTCCTCGGAAAGATAGATCGCCGGAAGCGCCGGGCCGACCCCGACCTGATGCAAGGGCAGGTGAATCGTGTCACGAAACTTCTTGAGCTGGAGCGATCCGCTGGCGTTGATCGCGTCGCGCAGCGCTTCCTCCGAGCTGGATGCCATTCGAATGATCCTTCACATGGGGTTCACAAGGTGACGACCTGGATAGCACATCATGGCGCGGAGACCGCGCCCCAAGGAACAGGATTGTCGAATGGCACCGCCACGCGCCCATCACATGCAAGGTTCCCGGCGCGTCTGGGGCGATCGCGGGTTGCCGAGAACCGCCCGCGGTGAATACCTTCGGTCAAACGGATACCGATGAAGGGATCGAGCCATGGATGTCGGCTTTTTCATGATTTTCACCAGCTACGGCTGGGAGAACTGTTCGGACAAGCAGGTCTGGGACGAGGATCTGAGGCTCTGCGAGATCGCCGCCGATTCCGGCTTCGATTGCGTGTGGTCGACCGAGCATCATTTCGAGGACTATTCCTTCTGCCCGGACAACCTCCAGCTGATGACCCATCTGGCGGCCAAGCACCCGCATATCGACGTCGGCACGGCCGCGGTGATCCTGCCTTGGCATGACCCGCTTCGGGTGGCCGAGCAGGTCGCCATGCTCGACTATCTCAGCAATGGCCGGCTGCGTTTCGGAATGGGCCGCGGCCTCGCCCGGCGCGAGTTCGAGGGCTTCCGGCTTTCCATGGACGAGTCCCGCGCGCGCTTTGATGAATCCTCGCGGATGATCAAAAAGGCGCTCGAGACCGGCTACATGGAAAGCGACGGGCCGATCTACAAACAGCCGCGCGTGGCGATCCGTCCGGCGCCTCCGGGCCCGATGGACGGCCGTCTCTACTCGGTCGCGACCTCGGAGGAATCGGTGGATTCCGTCGCCCAGCTCGGTGACGTGCGGATGATCATGTTCGCCGACCGGCCCTGGGAGATGCGCGCGCCGGTGATCAACAAAGGTCGCGAGCTGCACCAGCAATATCATGGTCGTCCGGCGCCCGCGCCGATGCTGACCGATTTCGCGATCTGCACCCCGACCGACGAACAGGGCGAGGAATGGGCGCGCCAATACCAGGGCATCTTCACCGAAAGCAACTTCCACCACTATGAGTTCCTGGGAGAGCACTTCGCCAGCGTGAAGGGCTATGGCGGCTACCAGCAGAAGGCCGAATTCGCGCGCAAGACCGGCGGTGACCTGACCGGCGCGGTCGATAACTTCATGAAGGCCGCGAGTTGGGGAAGCCCGGACCGGATCCTTCGCCAGCTCGAGGAACGCCGCAAGATCGTCGGCGATTTCGAGCTCAACGTCTCCTTCCGCTTCGGCGGCACCCCGATGGAGGTGTCCGAGGCCGGGCTGCGGCTCTTCGCCAAGGAGGTTCTGCCGGTGCTCAAGACCTGGAAAGCCGAGGACGCGGCGGCGACCGCGGCGGAATGAAAACACGAAGCATCGACCGGGTGCGCGTCTCCGCGGACGAGCTAAGCCTTGATATCAACATCCTGGAGATGCCGGCCTCCACGCGAACCGCCGAGGAAGCCGCGTCAGCCTGTGGCTGCACGGTCTCGCGAATCGTGAAATCCCTGATCTTCCAACGCCGGGACGGCGACGGGCTCGTCCTTCTGCTGATCGCCGGTGATAATCAGGCGGATCTCGACCTGGCCGGACGGGTGATCGGCGCGCCCCTGGAACGCGCGGACGCCAAACGGGTGCGCGAGGAAACCGGCTTCGCCATCGGCGGCGTCGCGCCGATCGGGCATCTGAACGCGCCGGAGATTTATATCGATCCGGACCTGCTGGAGCATGATGTGGTTTGGGCGGCGGCGGGCGCGCCGAACGCGGTATTCTCCGTCGACCCCGCCAAGCTCGCCGAGGCCACCGGCGCGCGCGCCCTTGTCGAGCCCGGCTGACACCACGAACGGGCAAGATTTGCGCTGGCGCGACGCTCGCTTCCACGCCGTCGTCCTGGCGTAAGGCAGGACTCCGCGATGGTTCCGCTCTCGGTGACGGGTCAGATCGCGGGTTCGGCGCCGGGAGGCCCTACCGTTCGCCAGGGCGGCAATGTAGGCCCGGGCTACGCCGGAGGCCGGGGCTTTTGGCGAGAACGAAGCGGCTGTTTCTCCCATCCGTGACTTTGACCGACTTTCGCCGGCAAGCGCCGACGGCAAGAGCCCCAGCCGCCGCTGGGGCGACGGTCAAAGGGAAACCAGCCCCCTCCTCGCCTATTCCGCCGCCAGATGTTCCGCAGCGTTGAAATACGGCAGGTTGTCCCGCGCCGAGCAGCCGAGAACCGCGAGCCGCTCGGCGACCTTGACGGCCTTTGAGTATTTCCGCTCGATCTCCAGGCTCGAGCAGGTCTCCAACACCTCGCCGCAGAGATAGATCCCGTATTGCGCCTGAACCGTCCGGATGTGCCGGCCGGCCAGCATGGCGTCCGCGAGAGTGGAGATATCGAAGCCGTTCTGTTTGGTCATCTGGATCTTGCGATCCACGAGGAAACGCCGGATCTCGGTCTCGGCGGCCATCACGTCGTCCCAGAACTCGGATTCCGGCTCCGTGCCCTCGGCCGAGACATCGGCGAAGGCCATGCAAAAGGCGAGGAAGATCTTCTCCTTGGGCTCGGCGAGTTTCCAGGCCGTGCCGCCCATGGCGCTCCACACCGATTGGTTCATCTCCTGGTGTAACGCGCGCGAGCGATCAAGGAACAGACGGCGCACGCTGATCTCGTTCGGCGCGTCCTCCATGTTCTGTTCCTGGAAGATGTCGGCGGCCACGTGCGAGCCACAGGCCGGGCATTGGGAATCCGCGTGCAGGGGCTTGCGATAGATGTGCGAGCAGCGCAGGCCGGAAGGTAGTTTCTCCTCGCACAACATATAGGAGAAGTCCTTGTCCTCGCGGGTCTGCTCCTGACCGATCCAGTTGAACCGGTTCTTAAAGCGTTCAAACGAGCGCCGGTGGCTCCACAACTCCCATTGCAGCTTTTCCACCGGCCCGAACGTGCTCCAGTTCGAGCTGACGTCGATGACGACGCATTGGGTCTTGTTCGGCGCCGCGCGCAGGCCGCGCCCGACGGTTTGGCCCCACAAGACCTTGGAGAGCGTCGGTCGCAGATGCACGATGATGTTGCAATGCGGATTGTCCCAGCCCTCGGCCAATACCCCGACCGACACCATCGCCTCGATCTCGCCGGTCTCGTGGCTAGCCAGCAGCTTCATGCGTTCGCGGATCGGGGTTTTCGCGGTGACGATCGCCGCCGAAACGCCGAGCGTCTGAATTCGAGCAAGCGTGGTCTCGGCGACGGAAACCTCCGGGCAGAACCACGCCGATATCGGGCGCGGCGCCACGTTGACGCGTTCCTCGGCATAGGCGAGAAGCGCATAGTCGATCATCGACGACTTCACGATCGCCGGCGCCAGGGTGGCGACGGGGAAATCTCCGGAGCTGATATCGATGCCGGTCAGGTCCAGATCATGCACGAAATGCGGCCGATAGATCGGCGGCACCAGAATGCCGTCGGCGATCAGGGTTTCGATATCGGCGCAATCGATGATCGCGTCGAAGGCAAGGCTGAGCTGATCCTTCTGGTCCCCGGTACGCCGCTCCGGCGAGGCGGTGAGGCCGATGAACCGGGCCTCCGGTTTGCCGCTTTCCTCGAACCGCTTGATGATCTGCTTATAGCTCTTGCCGTTCGGCGAGACCCGATGCGCCTCGTCGACGATGATCAGATCGGCCATCGGGATGGCCTCTTCCAGAAGATCCATCGCCCGCATATTGGTCGAGAGCAGGATGTCATGGTCTTGGAACGGTGGCGCGCTATCGCCGACCTCGAGTTTACGCACCCGATGGTTGGCGCCCAACGCCCGCTCCAGCTGTTCCAGCAGGACCAGCCGGTGGCACAGCACCAGGATCTTGCGTCCCTCATAGAAGGTCGAGACGATCTCGCTCGCCAACACGGTTTTGCCGGCGCCGGTCGGGGCCTTCAGAATAAACCGTCGATGTTGAGCCACGATGGAGGGGAAGCCGTCGATCAGTTCTTGTTGCCAGTTACGCAGACGCATCTTGATCCAATCGAAGGCAGGGAATGGGCCGACCGAGGAAGACCCCATTTATCGAAGCCGCGGCCCGCCGCGACTCCAAACACCGAGTTTTAGCCGAAGCGATCGCCCGTGTCACCGATCCGTAATGCCCGTCGGATTGTCCGATCGGCGCTCCGCGCCGGATTGGTCGTCCCTTGCTTGATCCATGGGATATGTATATGCCCACGGCCCCACGCGAGCGATCGCCCGTATCCCCGACGTAGGTCGGGGTCGACGCCTGAAGCCTTGCTACCCGACGGATGGCCGAGCACGGTGATCTACCCGTCCAAATGATCGGGCTTTCCGTCACATGCCCGCGTCTCAGGCGTCGGCCCCGACCTACGTCGGGGATACGGGGATGAAGGCTCCGGACTGGCGCTAGGCCGGGCACCGATGGACCTCACCCGCGACGCTCGGCTTGCGGGTGGCGCCAAGGCCTTGGTAGCTTCGGGCCTCGAACCACCCAGCGAGGACGCCATGCACAGGATTTCAGAGAGTTTCGATCCCAGCTCCGTGGAGTGGCGCCGGGTGACCGACCCCGACTGCAAGGACTTCCTGGTGGATTTCGAGTACAGCCTGCTCGGCTATGACCTCGAGGCCGGTCGTCTAGACATGCTCCTGCGCTATGCCGAGGACGGGGGTCATTGCCGGCGTCACCGCCATGTCGCCTCGACCCTGACCCTGGTGCTCGACGGCGAACAATTCGTGACCGACCACCTTCCCGACGGGACCA
>Ga0181593_10002423_pt1 | contig 17141 bp, 14 predicted proteins | sample 071ome_19_FD_133756 | JGI IMG/M metagenome (GOLD analysis project Ga0181593, IMG submission 133756) | Coastal salt marsh microbial communities from the Groves Creek Marsh, Skidaway Island, Georgia - 071413AT metaG (megahit assembly) | ecosystem: Environmental > Aquatic > Marine > Intertidal...
AGATCGTCATGCGCGCGATGATCTGGGGATTCGCACCAAGTCTGTTATGCGCGGTTTTGACCTGGAAACTCCTGTCGATCCATAGAATTCAGCGCGAAGTTTTACTCGGCAATCACAATGTGACCTTCAATGAACCACCGAGGCGGGCGAAACCCCTGCTGGCTCAGCAACGCGAGAACGCGGCGCTCCTAAAGCACGACGCGGAGCGGGAGGAGGCACGGAGCGGAGCCGCCGAGACCTCGACCGCCGAAAACGACCATGCGGTCGACGGCGCCAAGGGCATGGCCGCTCGTCGAGGGAATGGCGGTAAGAATTCGGGCGGCTCACATATCGTGCTCTTTCAGCCGCTAAGCCTGGCGCTTCGCTTCGGCGCCATACATGGTCTCGTTGTTGGGGGGCTGATGTTGGCCCTTAACTTCGTGCCGACGCTTGATATGGACCGCGAGCAGCTGTTCCCGGGAGCCGGACCGAAACTCCAGGATACTTTGGTGAAGTTCGCGATTTTCAAATCTGTTGATGAAGATCTGTATGACCGTTGGGTGAAGTGGAAGGCTGGAGGGCCGCCGTTATGGGACCAAACGCACCTTGACCATGCCGTAGCCGGGTTCATTGAGACGGACTTTCCAGCCAACCGCGGTTTTTCAGTGAAATTCCAGGAAACCCTCGGCCTGACGGAGCCCCGCGATCGGGCCGATGCGAAACCCCTCGTAAAGGTTCAGATTTTCATCACCTCGTTCCTCGTGGGTTTCCTACTGATGATGGCCTGCGAGGTCTTCAACATAGGCTTGAAGCCGGAGACGGTTTCCAGTCATCGCAAAATCGATACGCGGAAAGCCACGTTGCATCAGGCATTCGAGGACACCGCATAGCCATCGTGGGGAGATATACAAACCGATGAAGGATACGGCGGAAAAAGGGGAAGTGATCTTCAAGCAAGGGGATATGGCGGATTGCGCCTATTTCATAATCAAGGGCGCCGTGGCGATATCGCACGACGGCAACAAAGCCACGGTGCCCCCGTTCGCCAGGCTCGGCGAAGGGGAGATTTTTGGTGAGTATGCGCTGGCCATGATCCCGGGCGAGAGCGGAAGTATTCCGCGCCGCTTGGCCACGGCGACCGCTATCGAGAATTGCGAGTTCAGGGTGGTGACCCCGCTTGAATTTCAGGACCGACTTCGAAAACTCGATCCCTTCATGCGTCAATGGATTCATCGCATCATTCGTCGCAGCATCAATGTCTCCGAAATGCTTCCCCCGGACACCTCCATCGATTGACATCCCCGCCGGCATGCCTATAGTGCGCGGCTTCATTGCCGGGAACGTGGGGCGCTCAAGGCGAAGTGTCCCCGGCCAGTTGGTCCTACCGGTACAAAAACAACAATGGATCTTGGAGTCCACGCATGAGCAATCGCATCGCCGCGAAGCATAAGATCGACCGCCGTCTGGGCGTCAATCTCTGGGGCCGCCCCAAATCTCCTCACAACAAGCGCGAATACGGACCCGGCCAGCACGGCCAGCGCCGCCGCAAGCCGTCCGATTTCGGCATTCAGCTGATGGCCAAACAGAAGCTCAAGGGCTACTACGGCAATATTGGCGAAAAACAGTTCCGCAAATACTATCGCGAGGCCGTGCGCCGCAAGGGCGATACCGGCGAGAACCTGGTCGGTATTCTTGAGTGTCGCCTGGACGCCGTCATCTATCGGATGAAGTTCGTGCCCACGGTTTTCGGCGCGCGTCAGTTCGTCAGCCATGGCCATGTCAGCGTGAACGGCCGCCGGGTGACCATCCCGTCCTTCATGTGCAAGCCCGGCGACGTGGTCACCGTCAAGGAAAAATCCCGCGAGATCCCGATGGTCCTCGAGGCCGTCGCCTCTTCCGAGCGCGACGTGCCGGACTATGTCCAGGTCGATTTCGGCAAGATGAGCGGCACCTTCCTGCGCGAGCCCAAGCTTGAGGATGTGCCGTACCCGGTGCAGATGGAACCGAACCTGGTGGTCGAGTTCTACTCCCGCACATAGTCGAACCGAGTTTCGGATTACCCGAACGCCCGCGCTCGTCGCGGGCGTTTGCTCTTACCCGAACGCCCGCGCTTGTCGCGGGCGTTTGTGGTTTCGAAACTATTCCATGGGTTTAGCCAATCCTTCGACGATCTCGGCGTTCGGGGTCGCCTGGAGCAGAGCGGGCAAGACCTTGAGCTTGGAGGAGCGGTTACCGCCGCCGAGGATCACGAAATCCCGGCGGATCACGTCACCGTCGACCCACAGCGGCAGGTCGGGCGGCAGCGCGAGCGCGGTAACGCCGCCGATCTCCATGCCGGTCATCTCCCTGGTCTCCTCGGCGCTGGCGAAGGAAACCTTGCGGGCGCCGAGCTTCTTGCGGACGGTATGGTTGACGTCCAGGCGATGGGTCGCTAGCACCACGCAGGCCGCGAATTTCCGCTCCCCGGTTTTCGAGCGCACCAGAATCGTATTCGCTGAATCGGCGGGTTCGACGCCGTATTGCTTGCAGAACACCGCCGTGTCGGCGAGATCCGGATCGCAGTCCCAAACCTCGAAATCAAGTTTCGAGGCTTCGAGGATCGCGCGAATTTCGGGTAGGGTATCGGTCATCTATTCGCTTCGAGGTTTGGTTTCCAGCCGTGTTGGGATATTGATAGCACGCTCCCGGAAACTGACAATGGGAGCCTGGTCCAGACCGGGAGAAACGTATGCTGAGCGCCGATCAATTGAGGGAATTCGAGGAAAACGGCTTTCTCGTTGTCGAAAACCTTATCGACAAGGAAACCGTGCTGGACCCGCTGATCGCCGAGTACGAGGAACTACTTTTGGAGTTGCGCGCCAAATGGGTGGCGGAAGGTAAATTGGACGTCGACGCGCCGGCGGAATCCTTTCAGGACCTGATCAAATCAGCGTATCAGGCCGGGCTCGACTATTTCCAGCCCATGGATATCTCCTTGCCACCGGGCAATATCCCGCCGGATCTGCCGTTCCATGCCGGCCCCGCCGTGTTTCGGATGATGACGGACGGGCATCTGTTGGATTGCATCCAGTCGATCATAGGCCCGGAAATCACCTCCAACCCGATCCAGCATGTCCGCCTCAAGCCCCCGTCGACGATGCTGTACAGCGACGAGACGCGGGCTCATATCACCGCCACCGAGTGGCATCAGGATCGCGCGGTTACCCTGGAGGAGGCAGATCGCACCCGCATGGTGACCTGCTGGTTGGCGATCACCGACGCGACGGTGGAAAACGGCTGCCTGCAGGTCGTGCGCGGCAGTCATCGCGGTGACATGAAGCCGCATTGTCCGATTCCGCAGCCGGCTATCCCCGATGATTTCCTAGATCACGACGCCATAACCCCTCTACCGGTGAAGGCGGGCGGCGGGATCCTGTTCCACCCGCTCACCATTCATGGCTCGCTGGTTAACCATACCGATGACGTGCGTTGGAGTTTCGATCTCCGTTACAACGTTACCGGGGAGCCTACAGGCCGGCCATTCTTTCCCGACTTTGTCGCCCGCAGCGACGCCGCGCCGGATACGGTGCTCGATGATCCCCTGGAGTGGCGACGGCTGTGGGAGGAAACCCGGGCCACGCTTTCGGCCCAGGACCAGGACGTCAAGATCCACCGCTGGTCCGCCGACGCCGCTCCCTGCGCCTGAAAAGGCGAAGGCGTTAACGGATTGCCGATCCCCACGGCTGCTGTAAGCTCTACCGAGGCTGGGCCATCGGGGACGGGCCGGGAATGCGGGTAATCTGGGTTGCATGGATGTGCGTGGCGGTATTTGGCGCCGTGGTTTTCACGCGCGGTCCGGCGATGGCTCAACCCGTTCCGGTGGACCTGCGGCTTGTGCTGGCCGTCGACGTATCCCGGTCCATGAACGCCGAGGAACAGTATCTCCAGCGCATCGGCTATGTTCAGGCGTTCCAGAACCCCGTCGTTATCGAGGCGATTCAGCGCGGGCCGCGTGGTCGGATCGCCGTTACCTATGTTGAATGGGCGGGCGACCAGCACGTGGTCGTCCCCTGGACCTTGCTGGATGGCAGGCGTTCGACGGAGGCTTTCGCGGAGCGCCTTCTGGACGCGCCGACCCGGGTTGCCCGGCGTACCTCGATATCGGAAGCCCTGGTCTTCTCGGCGAGCCTGTTTGACGACCCGGCGTTCCGGGGACAGCGGCGGGTCATCGATATCTCCGGCGACGGGCCGAACAACTTGGGGCGGAACGTGGTCGCCGCCAGGGATCTGGTGATCTCCAAGGGTATTACCATAAATGGCCTGCCGATCCTGGCCCGGAGCGACAGCCTCGCCGGGTTCTTCGATGTCGCGAACCTGGATCTTTATTACGAGGACTGCGTGATCGGCGGGCCGGGCGCGTTCATCGTGCCGGTGCTGGAGACCGGAGGTTTCGCGGCGGCTATTCTGCGTAAGATCATCCTGGAGATCGCCGGCCCGGCACCGCCGCCGACACCGGCGAGGCCGCGCGTTCTTCCGGCCCAATTCTCGCGAGACGGCGGACGCTTCGACTGCCGTATCGGCGAGAAACTGTGGCGGGAATTCATGGATGGGCGGGGTTTCGAGCCCTGACCGTTCCGCCGCGCCGGCTTAAACGTCGGCGTAGCGTTCCAGCGTATCCTTCAGGGCCAGGACTTCCTCCGGCTTGCTGGCATAGGTCGTGGTGCCGCCCATCGGGCTTGAGGGGATGAGAATGCGATCAACCCCGGCCTTGGCCATCGCGGGGATATCCTCGAGATTCTCCGGTACCGAGGCGATGAACTCGATCGCGTCCGGATCACGGCCATGTTCCTCCGCCGTGCGCCGCGCCAGATCGTAAAGCTCGGTCGACGCGCCACGCGCCGGAAAGAACCCGTCGCCCAGGCGCCCGGCGCGCCGGGCCGCGGCCTTGGAATGACCGCCGACGATGATCGGCACCGAACCGTTCACCGGTTGCGGACGGCAATAGATCGGATCGAAATCCACCAGCTCGCCATGATATTCCGCGACATCCTGAGACCAGAGCGCCCGCATGGCCTCGATGCATTCATCGGTGCGCTGGCCGCGATCGTCGAAGGGCACGCCGATCGCCTTGAATTCCTCCTCCAGCCAGCCGACGCCGATGCCGAGATCGATGCGCCCGCCGGACATGGCGTCCAGGGTGGCGATCTGCTTGGCGGTCACCACCGGGTTGCGCTGGGGCACGATCAGGATACCGGTGGCCAGCCGGATGGTCTTGGTCACCGAGGCGATATAGGCCATGTAGATCAGCGGGTCCGGGAGCTGCAGGTCCTCGCTTCCGTCACCCATGCGGCCCGAGGCGGCATAGGGATAGGCGGATTGGTAATCCTTGGGCACCACGACATGGTCCACTGTCCAGATACTGGTAAACCCGGCTTCCTCGGCGGCCTGGGCGATGGCGACGGCCTTGTCGGCCCAGACATTGCGGCCGGTATTGGCGTAGCGCAGACCAAACTTCATCGGACTTCCTCCCGGAATTGACGGATCATTGCCCGAGAGGCTCCGATCAGGGGACCGGCGTGTCAATGGCCGGGGGCGGGGAGTGGGGCCGACTGCGTGTTTCATCAACAGTCTGGTCGAAACTTCGGACTTGCATCGAGAGGCGGTTATGGCTTAGAAAGTCCGACCTTCCGCGACCCCTTCGTCTAGTGGCCTAGGACAACGGCCTCTCACGCCGTAAACACGGGTTCGAGTCCCGTAGGGGTCGCCAAGGTTTTCCGCTTCCGGCAAGATCCTCCGTACACCAATTTCGGCATGTCGCTGAACTGGTTCGAGCACGCTTTCGGGTGCGCGAAAACGACGGGGGATCAACCGATGCGCTTCATCATCTCGGTTCTGGCGATTGCGTGGGTGCATTTCGGGATCATTGGCGGCACCACCGCCCAAACCGCGCGTCCGGCGCCGGAGCCGGCGACGGGGCGGGTCGAGCATCCGCCGGTCATGGCCGAGAAATTCATGGTCGCCGCCGCGCATCCGCTGGCCAGCCGGGTGGGGCACGCGGTGCTCGCGGGGGGCGGGAACGCCATGGATGCCGCCGTGGCGGTGCAGATGGTGCTGAACGTGGTGGAGCCGCAGTCTTCCGGGATCGGCGGCGGCGCCTTCATGCTCTACTGGGACGCCAAGGCCAGGCGCCTCATGGCCTTCGACGGGCGCGAGACGGCGCCGCGCGCGGCGGGGCCGGACTATTTCAAGCTGCCCGACGGGAGCTTCAGGTCGTTCTGGGGCGCGGTAAAGGGGGGCGGCTCGGTCGGGGTGCCGGGCACCCTGGCGATGCTAGAGCTGGCGCATCGGATGCATGGCCGGCAATCCTGGGCCTCCCTGTTCGAGCCCGCGATCCGGCACGCCGAGGAGGGGTTCGAGATTTCCTCGAGGCTGGGGGCCTCGATCGCCCTGGCCGAGAGCAAGGGGCTTGGGAGCTTTCCCGAAACAACCGCGTATTTCTTCAACCCCGACGGCTCGCCCAAGGCTCCCGGCACGCTTTTGAGGAACCCGGTTTTCGCCGAGACCTTGACGACTATCGCGAAGGAGGGAGTGAAGGCCTTCTATACCGGGCCGATCGCACGGGACATCGTCGCCGCCGTGAGCGCCACCGCCGATAATCCGGGGCTGATGACACTTGAGGATTTGGCTTCCTACAAGGCCAAGATTCGCGCGCCGGTTTGTATGACCTATCGCGGTCACGAGGTCTGCGGAATGGGGCCACCGAGTTCCGGCGCGCTGACGGTAGGCCAAATCCTCGGCATGCTGGAACATTTCGATCTGCCCGGTATCGGCCCGACGCCTGAGGCCGCGCATCTTTTCGCCGAGGCTTCCAAGCTCGCCTATGCCGACCGGGGCCTCTATATGGCGGATAGCGATTTCACGCGCATGCCGACCAAGGGGTTGCTTGACCGCGGGTATCTCACGATCCGGGCCCAGCAAATCAGCCGTGACAAGGCGATCGAGAAGGCCGAGCCCGGCAACCCGCCCTGGCGCGACGCGGCGCTTCGGGCACCGGATCCCCAACTTGAACGCCCTGGCACCAGCCATTTCGTCATTCGCGACACCGAGGGTAACGCGGTCTCGATGACCACGACCATCGAAAGCGGTTTCGGCAGCCGGGTGATGGTCAGGGGCTTTCTGCTGAACAACGAATTGACGGATTTTTCCTTCCGACCGTCGCGGAACGGCAGGCCGGTGGCGAACCGGATCGAGGGGGGCAAGCGGCCCAGAAGCTCGATGGCGCCGACGATCGTGCTTAGGGACGGGGAGCCCATGCTCCTGGTCGGCTCGCCCGGCGGCTCACGGATCATCGCCTATGTGGCGCAAACCCTGATCGGCGTGTTGGACTGGGGCATGAACCCCCAGGCGGCGATCAATCTGGGCCATGTGGTGAACCGCAACGGGGCGACGGACCTGGAGGCCGGAACTGGGGCCGCGGATCTGGCCGAGGCGTTGAACGCGCTGGGTCACGAGACGCGGGTCCGCGATCTCAACAGCGGCCTACACGCGATCCTGATCCGCCCCGACGGCACCCTCCTCGGCGGCGCCGATCCCCGGCGCGAAGGGCTTGTGCTGGGCGATTGAGTTAAGCCGCGACCCTCGTCGCCCTGGCGAAGGGTGGGGCCTTGGAACCGGTCAAGTGCTTGAACCGGTTGCGTAGGGGGATCCGTCGCGAGGTCCTGCCTTGCGCCAGGACGACGGAGTAGGGGTAGAGGTTTAACCGTTCCGGAGGCTCTCGACCGCCCATCGCCGTCGTCGCCCTGGCGAACGGCAGGGCCTCGTGCCGCCTCGAGACTCTGGCTTTCGCCAGGGTTTCGATGTTTCGTATCGCTTGATACTCGAACAGACGCCTAGAGCCCGTGCTCGTACAGCCGTCCCATGCCCGCGATCGGCTCGTCAATGCCGGCGAGCCTCAGCATGTGCCAGGCGAGCGCGTGGTTGCTGCTCGTCACCGGGATGCCGAGCGACTGTTCCAGTTCCGGAATAACCGTCATCGCCCTGAGCGAGGTACAGGAGATGAACAACGCGTCCAATCCCTTGTCCTTGAAGAGATCCAGCGCCGCGTCCCGGATCGAGGCCGGGGTGATCATCCCCGCTCGGTTGTCGTCCGGTTCGGAGAAAGTCGCGGCGATGGCGATCTCAACCCCGTGGCGCCGGAAATGCGCGCGCAAGGGGGCGTTGACCTCCTCGACATAGGGGGTGAGAAGCCCGATCCGCCGCGCGCCGAGCCGGGCGAGGGCGACGATGCCGGCGGTTATCGGGGTGGTCACCGGGCAATCCGGCTTCTCGGCCTGGATCGCGGCGGCCACCTTGTCCTCGCCGATCACCACCGAGGCCGAGGTGCAGCCATAGCCGATCACCGATAGCGGTACGCCCGGCAGCAGGGTCGACGCCGCCGCGCCGAGCCGGGCTTCCATCGAGGCCAGACTGTCCGTGGTGACGATCGGATCCATCGGCACCCTTGTCATGTAGAGTTGCGTGCCCTCGATGCCGCCGAAGGCAAGCGCCAGCTCGTTGTCCACCACATGGTCCGTGGCCAGCGCGATCAGGCCGAGCCGGGCGCGGTTGGCGATGATGTTCTCGACCGCGTTGGGCACATTCTCGACGATTTGCATGGCGCTGATCTCCTCCGCCGCCTCGCTCAGACCTGGACCGACAGCGCGACGCCGTCATGGCCCGGATCGGCGCCGCCATCCATTACCCCGTCGGTGATCCGGATGCCGTGCACCGCCGCGATCCCGAAGGTCAGGGCGCTGCGCGCCACTTCATAGCCCTGACCCTCCAGGTGATTGGTGATATAGCCGGGAATCCGGTTCATCACGTCGATTATATCGCTGGTGGCCGAGAACCGGGGCGCGGAAACCGCTTCGAGCATGTTCATGTCATGATCAATGACGTTGAGGATGGCGTGGAGAACGCCCATGGCGATCTGGGTTCCGCCGGGGGCGCCGAGCACGATCCTGGGCGCGCCGTCGCGCGAGACGATGGTCGGTACCACCGAGGTGAACCGGCTCTTGCCCGGCGCGATCGAGCCGGCCCGGCCGGGCCTCGGATCGAAGACCGCCATGGCGCCGTTATACATGAAGCCGAGCCCGTCGGTGATCACCCCGGACGGCATCCCGAGGGAATGGGTCATGGTCACGCAATTGCCCTTGGCGTCCACCACCGCGACATGGGTCGTGTCCTTGGGCTCGCCCTGGCTGAGCCGTGTGACGTGGGTCTTCTCGCCGGCCCTGATCCTGGCGGCGGCCTCGGCGGCGTAGTCCTTGGAGGTCAGCCGGTCGAGCGGAATATCGACGAAGGCCGGATCGCCCACATGGGTGTCCTTGTCGACGGTCGCGCGCTTCATCGCCTCGACGACGATACGGATATATTCCGGCGTGTTGTGACCGATGCCCCGGAGATCGAAATTCTCAAGAATGTTTAGCATCTCGATCAGCATCACCCCGCCGCCGGGCGGGTGATTGGCGGCGATGTCGTGGCCGCGATAGCTGCCGCGCAGCGGATCGGTGCGGGTAGTCTGGTAACGCGCGAGATCCTCCATCGAGAGCAGCCCGCCATTGGCCGCCATGTCCTCGGCGATGCGCTCGGCGATCTCGCCCTTGTAGAAGATATCTGGGCCGTGCTTGGCGATCTTGCGCAGGGTCTCGGCCATGTCGGGGTTGTGGACATGCTCGCCGATCTTCTTCACCCCACCATCGGCGCGGAAATAGATCTCGGCCCCGGTCTTCGAGAAGCGCAGGCGTTCCTCGATCTGGACCCGTCCGTGATCGGCGCCGTGGGTCCACCAAAAATGCACATGCGGGCGCACCCTGAAGCCGTCCTCGGCCTGGGCGATCGCCGGGGCCACCACGTCTGCCCAATCCCAGGTCCCAAATTCCTCGATCGCCTCGGCATAGGCCTTGAGGCTGCCCGGGGTGGTGATTGAGCCATGGCCGAGATCGTTGACATTGCCCTTCAAGACAAAGCCGAAGCCGTCGCGGGATTCGCCCTCGACCAGGTGCTCCCACATGTCCGGCGTGGCCGAGAGCGGGGTTTTGCCGTGAAAGTCGATGCAGGTGTGCACGTTGCTTTCCGGCATATAAATCTGACAATTGCCGAAGCCGGCGATGCCGCACATCTGCGGGTCGACCACGCCTTGCACCAGGGCCGCGGCCATGGCGGCGTCGACGGCGTTGCCGCCCGCCATCAGCACCCGAGCCCCGGCCTCAGCGGCTTCCGGCTGGGCGGCGACGATCATGGCGTTATCGGTCATGGCAAGCTCCTCGGTTGGCTTCCCCGGGTTATGCCAGTTTTCGGCTTGTGGGAACAGATGCCCGCCCGTTCGTCATCCCTGTCGCCCTGGCGAACGGCGGGGCCTTGGCATCGGCACGATGAGCCTCCAAGCATCTTCGTCGCCCTGGTGAAAGGCAGGGCCTTGGTATCGATCGCGTGATTGAAGCGATCCGGCTCCGGCGCCGTCGCGAGGTCCTGCCTTGCGCCAGGACGACGAGGTAGGAGGGGGTTCTTTTCTTTTTCGAATCCCTGGCCTCAATTCAGGGCCTCTTTCCGGTTGCCCGACCCTGGCTTTAACCCGGGCATCGAACGGCCGCTAAATCGGCAGCAGCCGCCGGTCCTGCATTTCGCGCAGCAGCTCCAGGATCAGCTCCTCGGTGTCGATGCAGGCCTGAAAGCCGTGCTGGCGGATCTTGATGGTGCTCATGTGATGCGGGTTGGGGCGCTGGCCATGGCCGAAAAGGAAATCGGCGAAGCTCCAGGCCGGCACGATCTGGTCGAGCGCGTAGGGAAGCAAGCCGTGGCGCGCCACCACCCGGTCCCAGACATCGGCGTTTTGCGGCATGACCCGGTTCAGCGACATCGGCTGAGGCGCCGCGTGTTCCATGTTGAAGAGATCCGCCACCCTGGGCCAGAGATGTTGCCAGATATACACGTCGCCATTGGTGATGTTGTAGATCTGGTCACGGGCGATGGCGGTGGTGCCGACCCATTCCATGGCCTGGGCGATCAGCCGGGCGTCGGTGGCCTCGCCGATGCGTTCCGGCCCGCCTGGAAAGCGCAGGGGAATGCCGCTCTCGCGGCTGATGGCGGCGAAGGCGCCGATGGCCGAGACGATGTTCAGCGGGCTACCGACGGCGATGCCGCAGACCAGTTGCGGGCGCAGAATGGTCCAGGCCCAATCCTTGCTGGCCCCATGCTCGGCCAGCCAGTCCATCTGATCGTGATAGAAGTTCGGCCCCATCGAGCGCGCGTCGGTCTCCCGCGCCGGCATCTTGAAGGGACCGAGATGGCCGCCATAGGCCTTGGTGCCTTGCATGAGCGTGATGTGCCCGAGATTGGGAGAGGCGCTCTCCACCACTTCCACCAGATTGCGCAGCATTTCCAGGTTGGTCGCCGCGTGATCGGCCTCGGCCCAGCCGCGGGTCACATCCGGTTTCTCGAAGACCGCGGCATGGGCGATATGGGTGACAGCGGAGAGATCGCCGAGCTTTGCCTCGCAATCCCGGCGGTCCCGCAGATCCACGCTCAGCCACGTCGCGTCGACCTCGAAATCCGGCGCGCGGCGGGACAGGGCGATGACATCCCAATCCGGCAGGGCCGCGAAATGTTCCACCGCGCTTCGCCCGACAATGCCGAGGGCGCCGGCGATGAGGATGGTCTTCCTGGAGGCGGTTTCCGACATGGCGCGCACCGATTCCTTGATCCGTTGTCCGAGTGTGTTCTGTTATCCGATCATCGCGCGCGAATGTCACGACCGGCGCGTGGGAGCGAACCGTCTGGCCGCGATCCATCCTCGTCTCGATAACCGCGCCGGCGGCGGCGATAGCGCTTTGACGCAATGACGGCTGTCCCTACCATCGCCGACCTATCGTTGATTTCATTGGTTAGATCACTCGTTCATGAATTCCTCTCCCCAGACCGCGCCCGAGACTCCGTCGACAGCCGGGGTCAAGGTGATGCTGATCGGTGTTTCGATCGTCGGGTTCTGCCTGATCATGGCGGCGGTCGGTCGCGGCATGGGCGAGACCTATGCCGTGTTCCTGCTGCCGATCACCGCCGAGATGGGATGGGACCGCGCGGGCGTGGCCTCGGTCTTCGCGGCCTTCATTACCGCCATGGGATTGTTCTCGCCCCTAAGCGGTCATCTGTTCGACCGGTTCGGCGCGCGCTTTGTCTATGTGTTGGGCGTGGCCTGTCTCGGGCTCGGCTACTATCTCGCGGGCGAGATCACCACGCTCTGGCAGTTCTATCTCTGCATGGGACTGTTGAACGGCTTTGGTGGGGCGTTGATTTGGCAGGTCCCCGCCCAAAGCCTGATCAGCCGCTGGTTCGACAAGCACCTGGCCACCGCGATCTCCTTCGCCTACGCGGGATACGGCTTCGGCCTGCTGACCCTGGCGCCTTTGTCGCAAGTCTTGATCGAGGCCCGCGGCTGGCGGGTGACCTATCAGGATTTCGGCATCGCCTTCCTGATCCTGATCCCGATCATCGTGCTGCTGCCGTGGAAGCGGATAGAGCAGGGGGCGCCAGGCAATCCGAGGCGCACCCGGGCCGGGCGGGCGGAGGGCGGCTACAGCCTCGGCGAGGCGCTCAAGACCCGGGTGTTCTGGGCCATGTGGTTCATCTATTTCATGACCGCCTTGGCGATCTTCGGGGTCAGCGTGCAATCCGTCGCCTATCTGGTGGAGCGCGGTTTCAGTGAGCTTGAAGCCGCCGGCTCCTTCGGCATCGCCGGCATGCTGTCCTTCGCGGGCATGTTCCTGACCGGCGCGGCCGCGGATCGCTATGGCCGCTCCCTGGTGGCGACGGTGAGCTATGTGCTGACCATTGTCGGTGTTTGCGGCCTGGCGCTGTTGCAGCTGTTTGACGCGAAGTATCTGGTATTCGCCTGGATCATTCCCTACGGACTCAGCATGGGCGCTCGCGGGCCGATCATCACCACCTTGCAAGCCACGCTGTTCCATGGCCGCGGTCTCGGCGCGATCTACGGCATGACCATCCTCGGCCAAGGCCTCGGCGCCGGGCTAAGCGCCTGGGGGGGCGGCCTGATCTTCGACCTTACCGGCGGCTATAACCTCACCTTCGCGATCTCCATCGCCTCGGCGCTGATCTGTATCGCCTTGTTCTGGCTGGTGCCGGAGGTTAGTCACGGGCGCATGGACGCGCGGAAATGAGGGGCGTGGTAAAAATGTTCGAATCCCCGACCGAGGTCGGGGCCGACACCTGAGACTGCCGTTTCACTGAGATAGCGGAGCACTTTCAAGGATCGTGAGTCATGATCCTAAACCCACCACGATGAAAAATTTCAGGCGTCGGCCCCGACCTGCGTCGGGGATACGGCGCAATCTAAAACATAGAGCCTTGATCCCGTGGTTTTCATGCCTCAGGCTTCGACGATCCTCACGCTGAAAGCAATGACATGACCGAACTTCATTACCAAACCGCCACCGAACTGGCCAAGCGCGTCCGGGACAAGGAAATCGGATGCCTGGAATTGTTGGAAATCTTCCTGGCGCGCGCCGAGAAGCATAACCCGGCCTTGAACGCGATCATCGTGCTTGAGGCGGAAAAAGCGCGCCAGCGGGCCCGCGAGGCCGACGCGGCGCTTGCCAGGGGCGAGGTTTGGGGGCCGCTGCACGGCGTGCCAATGACCATCAAGGAAAGCTTCGATGTGACGGGCACCCCCACCACCTGGGGCGTCGTCGAGCACAAGGACAACGTTGCCACCTCCGACGCGCTGGCGGTCACCCGGATGAAGGCGGCGGGCGTGACCCTGTTCGGCAAGACTAACGTGCCGTTCATGCTCTCCGACTGGCAGAGCTTCAACGAGATATACGGGACCTGCAACAATCCCTGGGACGTGACGCGCTCGCCCGGCGGCTCCTCCGGCGGCTCGGCGGCGGCGTTGGCGGCGGGGATGACGGGGATCGAGGCGGGCAGCGATATCGGCGCCTCGATCCGCAATCCGGCGCATTATTGCGGCGTGTTCGGACATAAGCCGACGATGGGTATCCTGCCGCCCACCGGTCAGGCCCTGCCGGGGAACAACGTGCCGCCGGATATCGCGGTGATCGGCCCGCTGGCCCGCGGCGCCGACGATCTGGAGGTCGCCACCCAGGCCATGGCCGGGGCCGGGGGACGAGATGCCGCGGGCTGGATCCTGAAACTGCCGAAACCGGCGAAGACCAGCTTCAAGGACATGAAGGTCGCGGTGGTGCTCCAGGACGAGAATTGCCTGACCGATACCGAATACGCCGACCAATTGCAGGCATCGGTGGAACGGTTGGCGGCGCTGGGCGTGACCGTCGACGACAAGGCGCGTCCGGTGAAGGACAGCAAGCGCGCCCATCTGGTCTATCTTATGCTGCTGCGGGCCGCGACGGGTGGGCGCCTACCCGACGACGTCATCGCCGAGCATCGGGCCAGGGCCGAGGCCGCCGCGCCCGACGATATGAGCTACAAAACCATCGTCGACCGCGCCGTGACCATGAGCCACAAGGAATGGCTGGCCTGGAACGAGGAGCGTGAATTGCTGTGCCGGGAATGGGCGGCGTTCTTCGAGGATTATGATTTCGTGCTGACCCCAATGGCCTCGTCGGCGGCCTTCCCGCATGACCAAGTGGGCGACCGGGCGGACCGGACGATCCCGGTGAACAACACCCGCCAATCGACCTTGGATCAGCTGTTCTGGGCCGGCTATCCGGGCGTGGTGTTTCTGCCGGGAACCTGCGCGCCGATTGGTCTGACCCGCTCGGGCCTGCCCTGCGGACTCCAGATCATTGGACCGCAACTCAGCGACCTTTCCACGATCCACTTCGCGCGCCTGATGGAGCGTGAAATCGGCGGTTTCGTCGCGCCGCCGGGTTATGAATAGGGCGGGCTATGAATAGGGGAGTGGGGGAATGACTAAGATCACCCGTGTCGAAGTTCACGAATTCGGCTTCGATGCCCATAACCTCGGCAATCTCACCGGCGCGGACACCGTTGGCGCCATGGGCTATGCCAAGGGCGCGACCTCGCGCTTCAGCAAATATGCCGTGCGGATCGAAACCGGGGACGGATGTCGGGGCGAGTATGTCACCCATTGGGTTTCCTCGCCCTCGGCGCTGGCTCAGACCAAGATGCTGGCGCCCAAGCTGATCGGTCGTCACGCCGAGGAGCGCGAGGGGATCTATGATGATCTGAAACGCGAGATCCGCCAGTTCGACCATATGGGGCACGGCCCCTTGGATATCGCGCTTTGGGATTGGGCGGGCAAGCAGCTGGGCTGTTCGATCGGGGTGTTGTTGGGCGGCTATCGCAAGCGTTTGCCCGCCTATGCCAGCACCTATCACGGCGACCGCAGTGGCGGGCTTGATTCCAAGGAGGCTTTCGCCGCCTTCGCGGAGCAGTGTTACGACCTCGGCTATCGCGCCTTCAAGATCCATGGCTGGAACGACGGCGACGCGCGCGAGGAAGCGGCGAATGTCCTGCATGTCGCCAAGCAGGTCGGCCATAAGATGACCCTGATGCTGGACCCGGCCTGCGAGCTCAAGACCTTCGCCGATACGCTCTATGTCGGGCGGGCCTGCGACGAGGGTGGCTACTTCTGGTACGAGGACCCGTATCGCGATTCCGGTGTATCCGCCTTTGCCCACAAGCGGCTGCGCGAGATGATCAAGACCCCGATCCTGCAAACCGAGCATATCCGGGGCGTGGAGCCCAAGGCGGATTTCCTGATCGCCGGCGGCACGGATTTTCTGCGCATGGACCCGGAATACGACATGGGCATTACCGGCGGCATGAAAATCGCGCATCTGGGCGAGGCCTTCGGCATCGATGTCGAGGTTCACGCCTGCGGCCCGGCGCACCGGCATTGCATGGCGGCAATGCGCAATTCCAACTTCTACGAGGTCGCCCTGGTCGGGCCGGACTGTCCGAACGCGGTGCCGCCGGTCTATGCCTGTGGTTACTCGGACCTGCTGGATTGCGTCGATGCCGATGGCTGCGTCGAGGTGCCGGATGGGCCAGGCCTGGGCGTGGTCTATGACTGGGATTTCATCGAGGCGAACCGAACCGGACTGACGGTTTTCGGCGACGGTTGAGGCGGGCCACTCTTCCCGACTTCGCTCTCCCTTACATTGTCGCGATCCAAGTTTCGGAGAATTCGAACCATGAGCACCCAATCATTCCGCGACCGTAAAATGCCGTTCCTAGCCTCCAGTGGTTGGCATTCACTTTCCTATCGGGAATGGGGCAATCCCAGGAACCAGAAGGTATTGATTTGTGTCCATGGACTGTCGCGCAATCGGCTGGATTTCGACACCATCGCCGAGGTGCTTAGCGACCATTATCGAGTGATCTCGGTGGATATGCCGGGCCGGGGGCTCAGCGATTGGATGCCCAATGCCGAGGATTACAACTACCCGTTCTTTCAGGGCCTTCTGGTCTCGCTGATCGCTGTAACCGGCGCCAAGCAAGTCGACTGGATCGGCACCTCCATGGGCGGCATTCTCGGCATGGGCCTGGCCAGCAAGCCGGGCTCGTTGATCCGGCGCATGGTGATGAATGATATCGGTCCCTTCATCAGCGCCGAGGCGCGCGCCGCCAATGCCGGGCTTGCCGACGCGGCCCTGCCCTTCGCGAGCGAGGAGGAGGGAGTCGAGTTCATCGTCCGGACCCGCTCCGCCTTCGGTCCGTTCGCGCCGGAGGGCGCGCGCAAATTCGGGCGCGACAGCCTTGCCCGAAGCGCCGACGGTAAGTGGCGGGTGCATTATGACCCGCGCATCACAGCCGACAGAGGCAATGACGCCGATGTGATTATGTGGGACTTGTGGAACCGGATATCGATCCCGGTTCTGACGCTCTGGGGCACCGAGTCCAAGATCCTCGCCGCCGACACGGTGGAGCGCATGCGCGCCACGGGACCGCGCTCCGATGTGCTCGCCATCGAGGGCGTCGGCCATTGTCCGGGCTTGACCTCGGACCGGGAAATCGACGCGATACGGGAATTTCTGGTCAACTGAGGGTTTTCGCCTCGGGGAGATCCGCCGCGATTGGCCTTGAAGATCGTGATGGCGATCATATCTAGATTTTTTCTGGCACTCTTTATTCTTGAGTGCTAACACACGGCCTCGCGATTTCAACAGCCAGTAGACCGGGAGCGA
>Ga0181593_10002426_pt1 | contig 17138 bp, 17 predicted proteins | sample 071ome_19_FD_133756 | JGI IMG/M metagenome (GOLD analysis project Ga0181593, IMG submission 133756) | Coastal salt marsh microbial communities from the Groves Creek Marsh, Skidaway Island, Georgia - 071413AT metaG (megahit assembly) | ecosystem: Environmental > Aquatic > Marine > Intertidal...
CGAAAAAGAGTCATTAGAAGAGCGAGGCTTAACGCTAGAAGATCTTCAAGAATTAAAATATGAAGATGAAGACGATGATTGGGCAGAAAAAGATTCTATTCATCTTGTTTCACGTGCAGAACTTGCTGATGTTATAGATCAGCAAGACGTTGTATTTAGTTTTTAGAGGATTCGAATATGGCAATGTTACACACAGTAAATAAGAGTCCATTTGAAAGAAATGCACTTGAGTCGTGCATTAGTTTGGCAAAAGCAGGCAGCTCAATATTGTTAACTGAAGATGGTGTTGTAGGTGCTATGCAAGGAACTGCACATTCAAAGAAGATTGAAGATGCAATGGCAAATATTTCATTTTATGTGCTTGGTCCTGATTTGAAAGCGCGAGGACTCAGTGAAAGTAATGTGGTAAATGGAGTCAAGGTAGTAGATTACAGTGGATTTGTTGATCTGGCGGCGGATCATGACTCTGTGCAGTCATGGCTGTAATGTCATCTACTCGTGCATTATTAAATAGTAGTAATTAAACGTAATTAATAAACTAGGAGAAACCAAATGCCTATAGAAGTTGATGGCCAAAGTTATGAGACTGATGAAGAGGGTTACCTCGCCAATCTAAATGAGTGGCGACCAGAGCTTGCAACAGCAATGGCTCAAGCTGACGGAGCAGATTTAGACGAAAATCACTGGGAAGTAATTAATTTCCTGCGTGAGTACTATGAAGAATATCAAATTGCTCCTGCAGTACGAGTATTGACTAAAGCAATTGGCAAAAAGCTAGGTAAAGATAAAGGTAATAGCAAATACTTATATGAGCTATTCCCATATGGTCCTGCTAAGCAAGCATGTAAATATGCAGGTCTACCTAAGCCAACTGGTTGTGTATAAGACGCTCTGAAAATAGCCTTTGCAGCGAAAGCATTGACTGCGCTGTACACGAATCACTGCATATTAGTTATATGTTCAGGTTCTCCGTACGGCGCTTATTGCTCTCACAGGAAGATCTAAATTTTCATAGCATCTTAAAAATATAAAACTATGTCAGTCTTGTTTGCCATATTATTTTATGCCGCAACGGCAATCTTAGTGCTTGGTCTTGCGTTTCGTATTCGCAAATATATTAAGACACCTGCGCCATTAAAGATTCCAACAACGCCAGCACCTACTACTAAAGCGGGTGTTGCGTTTCGTATGATTAAAGAAGTAACAATATTTGAAAGTCTATTCAAATCTAACAAATGGATATGGCTATTTGGTTGGATGTTTCACTTCGGATTACTTCTAGTATTACTGCGTCATTTGCGCTACTTCACTGACCCTGTGTGGTGGTGGGTTGAATTGTTACAACCATTTGGTAAATATGCTGCCTTTGCGATGTTAGCAGGTTTGGCGGGATTGTTATTGCGACGCATAGTAGTTGATCGTGTACGTTATATCTCTGCACCGTCTGATTATCTTATGTTGTTATTAATTATTGGTATTGGTGCGACGGGTGCATTGATGACATTCGTTACACGTACAGATATTGTCACGCTAAAATCTTACTTATTAGGCTTGATGGTATTCGATGTGCGCACTATGCCTACTGATCCAATATTAGTTATTCATTTGTTGTTAGTCATTTTGTTAATGGTCATTTTCCCAATTTCAAAATTACTGCATGCGCCAGGAGTATTCTTTAGTCCGACTCGTAACCAAGTGGATAATCCAAGAGAACAACGTCATATCGCACCTTGGGCGGTTAAGTTGGAGAATAAATAATATGGCTGCCGCTGAGTTCGAAACGCCGGAATTAAAAGAATATCCGATTATTCCAAAGCTTCAAAAAGGGGTGATGGCACATAGCGCTCCATTCGTAGCTAAAGAACAGTTTCAAGAGCCTCTAGGATATCCTGGTGAACTTGTCGATAACTGGAAACAAGTGGCCATCGATAAAATGGGTGAGCTCACTGAGAAGTATCGTTCGCTTCAAGTATTTTTAGATTCTTGTGTGAAGTGCGGTGCATGTACTGACAAATGTCATTACTACTTAGGTACGACGGATCCTAAAAATATGCCTGTCGCACGCCAAGATTTATTCAGAAAAGTCTATCGTCGATACTACACACTTGCAGGGAAGTTAGTGCCTAAACTCGTTGGTGCTGAAGACCTTACTGAAGAAGTGCTTGATGATTGGTATACCTATTTCCATCAGTGCTCACAGTGTCGACGCTGTTCAGTTTATTGCCCATATGGCATCGATACTGCAGAGATTTCTATGGCTGCGCGTGAAGTGATGGATGCTGTTGGAAAAGGCCAGAAGTACTGCAATGAAATTATTGGAAAGGCGCAAACACTAGGTAACAATCTTGGCTTACCAGAGCCAGCACTAGTAGATACATTAGAAGGTCTTGAAGAAGATATTGAAGACGAAACTGGTGTACAGGTAAAAATGCCTTTAGACGTTAAAGGTGCAGAGGTATTGCTTATTACTCCATCGGCTGACTTCTTTGCTGAGCCGCACATTGATGGTTTGATTGGTTATGCAAAAGTATTCCATGAAGCAGGTATCTCATGGACCATGAGTTCTTATGCGAGTGAAGCTGCTAACTTCGGCATGTTTATTGGTAGTTACGAAAATATGCAGAAGCTAGCTTTACGTATTCGTAAAGCAGCGATTGATTTAGGTGTCAAACGTATTGTATTTGGTGAATGTGGTCATGCGTGGCGTGTGGCTTATAGCTTCTTAAATACATTGGCTGGCCCATTCGATTTCTTAGACCCTAATTATCCTGTGCCGCAACATATCTGTGAAGTCACACATGGCTTAATTCAAGAAGGAAAAATTAAATTAGATAAGTCCCAAAATGATCATATGACATTGACTTATCATGATTCATGCAATGTTTCTCGTGCGTCACGTATGGGAGATACCCCGGGCGGCCAATTCACAATTCCGCGTGACATTATCAAAGCATGTTGTAACAACTACTACGATATGCCGGGTTACTCAATTAAAGAAGGTACTTACTGCTGCGGTGGCGGCGGTGGTCTGTTAACAGATGATTTAATTGAACTACGTGTTAAAGGTGCGATGCCGCGTATGCAAGCATTAAAACATGTGACTGAGAATAATGGCGTAACACATATGGCAGCAATCTGTGCGATATGTAAGAGCCAGTTTTCGAAGGTACTTCCATATTATGATTTTACTATGGACCAAATCGTGAGTGTTCATCAGCTAGTCAGTAATGCCATTGTATTAACTGGGCAAAACGATGGTGAAAGTGATGAAGAAGATTCAACAGACGCTGAAGAAGCAGCGGCTTAACTAAATTTACTTAATTAATCTATATAGATTAGCTAACTAGGAGCAAGTTATGGCTACATCAAAGGATGACATGTCTTACAAACTAACGTTTCGTAGTTTTGAAGATGGCGATCATGAATGGGGTAATTTTGGAGATCAAATTTTTGAAGGTGATAAATCTCATAAATGTCCTACTTATGTGCATCGTACTCCCCCTTGCCAAGGTAGCTGTCCTTCAGGTGAAGATATCCGCGGTTGGTTAGATATAGTTAGAGGTATTGAAGTACCTCCTGAAGGAACAAGCATGCAAGAATATGCATTCCGTCGCTCCACGGATGCAAACCCATTCCCTTCTATGATGGGTCGTGTTTGCCCTGCACCATGTCAAGAAGGGTGTAACCGAAATCATGTTGAAGACTTTGTTGGTATTAACTCAGTCGAGCAATATATTGGTGATACTGCGACAAAAGAAGGCTTTAAGTATGAAGCACCTGCACAATTAAGCGGTAAGCGTATAGCAGTTATAGGTGGAGGGCCTGCTGGTTTAGCAGCAGCATATCAATTACGCCGTAAGGGTCATGCAAGCACAATATTTGATGATCATGAAGAATTAGGTGGCATGTTTAAATACGGTATTCCTGGATATCGTACTCCACGTGATTTTCTAGATGCAGAGATTCAACGCATTTTAGACATGGGTGATATTGAGGTTCGTTTAAATACGCGTGTTGGTAAAGATGTCTCTGTTGCTGATGTAGAAAAAGAATTTGATGCCATTGTATGGGCATTGGGTTGTCAAACAGGTAGAAGCTTGCCAGTACCAAATGGTGATGCTCCTAACTGTGTTGCTGGGGTTAAGTTTTTAGAAGCATTTAATAAAGGAATCTTAAAAGTCACTGCTGATCGAGTTGTATGTGTTGGTGGTGGTGATACTTCTATTGACGTTGTATCAGTTGCACGACGCTTAGGTAAGATTCCAACATTAGATAAGAAAGAAGCACCCGAATATGTAATTGGTGGTTATGTTGCTCATGATGCTGCATATGCGGCTGCACGCGAAGGAGCTGAAGTAACATTAACATCATTGTTCGAGCGTGAAGAAATGACTGCTGCAGAACATGAAGTTCATGATGCGCTTCATGAGGGCGTACGCATTGATAATGGTGTGATGCCGATTGAAGTCGTTGTTAATGATGAAGGTCGCGCCATTGCATTACGTATGGCTAAATGTGAAATGCAGGATGGCCGTCCAACACCAGTCGAAGGTACTGAATACGACATTGAATGCGACCTAATTGTTTCAGCGATTGGTCAAGGTGGTGATTTAGAAGGATTAGAAGACTTTGATAATGGCCGTGGTTTGATCGATGCTGATAAGCACTATCAAGTACCAGGAAAAGAGGGGCATTTTGTTTGTGGTGATATTATTCGCCCACACTTATTAACTACTGCAATCGGTCAAGCATCTATTTGTGCTGATAGTGTTGACTTTTATTTAAATGAAAAAGAATTTGAAAAGCGTCCAAAAGTCGATGTTCATCATTTCAGTTTGCTAGAAAAGCTTCAAGAAACAGGATTAGAGCCGGAAGATTATGATGTCGGTGAAACACGTGGTTCTGACGAAGCTTCTTTCTCTGTACATAACTATGAAGATCGCTCAGCACAAGAAATTATTTCTGCAGACCGTTTATTCTTAGCTCATTTTGAATATACACCAAGAGTATTAAGAGACTCAGTGGTTCCTAGTTCTGAAGAAGTGTTAGGTCACTTTGAAGAGCGCATGATTGGATTAAATGAAGAACAAGCAGTTGAAGAAGCGAATCGATGCATGAGCTGTGGTATGTGTTTTGAGTGTGATAACTGTGTAGTTTATTGTCCTCAAGACGCAGTATTTCGCGTGAAGAAAGACAAATCAACTACGGGTCGTTACGTTGATACTAATTATAATAAATGCATTGGATGTCATATCTGTGCAGATGTGTGCCCAACGGGTTACATAGATATGGCGTTAGGAGATCATTAATAAAAAGGGTCTGTACCCTTTTTATAGTTGCTACTAAAATGAAAAAAATTGATCTAATAATAAGGGGATTAACCTCTTTTATTATGCTAATCCTTATTAGCACATTAAGTATGGCTGATGGCAGTAAAGTGCCGCCTCCGAATGGTGATCAGTGTGTTGAAGACCCATCATGGATGCGTACACATCACTTTGAAACCATACTTCATCAACGTGATGAAACTGTGATACGTGGTATTCGCACTACAGAACATAGTTTAAAGAATTGCATTGATTGTCATATCACGCCTAATGCTGAAGGTGAATATGCGCGTTATTCAAATGATGAAGAGCATTTTTGTGCGAGTTGCCACTCATTTGCTGCGGTCAGTATAGATTGCTTTCAGTGTCATTCAGATCGTCCAGAGAAAGCCGTGCGTGAAGCGATTAAGCGACATCAAGCAAACGGCATTAATCCTCACCATGGAATGCAAAAGAGTGTGAGCGATTTAATATTTAATTCTAATCTTCAAGCAGTGCAAGCAAAATGAATAAGGTAGTTTCCAAGGCTTATCAATTGTTGCCTAAGTTTAAAGCATCATCAGGCGCTTCTTGTGATCAAGACCTAGATCAAAGTAAGCGATCATTTTTAGGTGGTTTAGTTGGTGCATCTGGCTTGGCAATTGCTCCAGGTGTGATGCTGTATGAGACAGCGAATGCCAAACCGGCTGATCAGGCAGTTACTGATGCTGTCCGCTGGGGAATGTTAGTGAATACCAATCAATGTACTGAAGAATGTGATGCATGTGTGACAGCATGTAATGATGAGCATGGCTTATGGCCTCAAGAGGGTTCTACTACAGATTCTCAATGGATACGTAAACTAACTGTGACTGATCCTGCTACAAAACATAGCAAATCATTCCCAGTTATGTGTCAGCATTGTGAACACCCACCATGTGTTGATGTATGTCCTACTGGCGCATCATTTAAGCGTGACGATGGCATTGTTCTCGTGAATATGCACACGTGTATTGGTTGTCGCTACTGCATGATGGCATGCCCTTATAAAGCGCGGTCGTTTGTTCACGAAGTATTAGAAAACCAACTGCCGCATACGCCAAGAGGCAAAGGTTGTGTTGATTCATGCAATATGTGCGTACATAAAGTTGATGCAGGTGAGAATACCACTGCATGTGCAGAGGCATGTCAAAAAGATGGTCATCAAGCGATTGTATTTGGTGATTTGAATGATCCAAATAGTGAAATCTCGCAGCGTTTAAGAGAGTTCGGTGGCACACAAATTCGTGCTGACCTTGGCTTGAACACTGGTGTTAGATATCAAGGTTTATAACAATATGGACACAGTTAGATATAGTTCTATTGAAGCACGTTCAGGAAAATTTTGGGCGCTGTTAATTGGTTTAGGCTTAATTACTCTTGTTGGTGTATTGTCAGCACATCATATGGAAGTTGAAGGCCATGTTATTTCCGGGATGAATAATCAAATCGTCTGGGGCTTGCCGCATGTATTCGCGATATTTTTGATTGTTGCTGCTTCGGGGGCTTTGAATGTTGCATCAATTGCTTCCGTATTTGGCAAAGTAGAATATAAGCCACTGGCTCGCCTGTCTGCTTTATTAGCACTTGCGTTACTTGCAGGTGGTTTAGCAGTGTTGGTGCTAGATTTGGGAAGGCCAGATCGATTAATAGTGGCGATGACAACTTACAATTTTAAGTCGATTTTTGCGTGGAATATATTTCTATACACAGGTTTCTTCGTAATAGTAGGCATCTACATGTGGTGGATGATGGACTACTCTATGCAGAAGTATAGTAAAAAAGCAGGGCTTGTCGCATTTATCTGGCGATTAATATTAACAACAGGTACGGGTTCTATCTTTGGCTTTTTAGTTGCTCGTAGCGCTTACGACACAGCCATGTTGGCACCGATGTTTATTATTATGTCGTTTGCATTTGGGTTAGCATTTTATATCTTGGTTTTATTAGCTGCATATTCATGGACTAATCGCCCTCTAGGTGACGTCATTGTAAACAAATTGCGTAGTCTTTTAGGTGTATTTATTGCGAGTATTTTATATTTTGTCGCGGTTTATCATGTGACAAATCTTTATGCGACGGAACATCATGAGGTGGAAAAGTTTTTATTACTTGATGGTGGGAGTTATACGACGATATTCTGGATAGGCCAAATTATTATTGGTGGCTTGATACCGTTAGCGCTTATTTATATGCCTCAAACTAAGAATTGTCGTAAAACACTCATAGCTGTGTGCACGATGGTGATACTTGGGGGGCTTGCTCAGGTTTATGTTATCGTTGTTGGTGGCCAAGCGTTCCCACTAGAGCTTTTTCCTGGCATGGAGATTAGTAGCTCATTTTTTGATGGTCAAGTGAATCAATATGTACCTAGCATTTGGGAAATCTTGCTAGGAATTGCAGGCGTCGCTATATCACTTTTATTAGTCACTGTAGGTATTGCCGTATTAGATTTTTTACCAGATAGTCTCTCAGACAAAATTACTACAAGTAGCAGCAAGTAAAAGACTGTTGCTACTTTTCCCATCTATATTTAATTAATTTTTTCATGTGAATCCCGTCACAGAATTAAATATTCTGTCCTAAAGAAATCTCTTTACAGCCGTAAAACTAGCTGTCACGCGAAAATTTAGCCAGACGTTTGGCTGTGGCAATAATAAATAAAAGATTAATTTGGGAGTTAGTTTATGCACGTCGAGATGAGTTTAGATTCGCAGCCAGAAAAGCCAGAAGATGTTGAAGAAAAGGCGATGTCCACTGATAAGCAAACTATAGATGGCAGTCAGGTGGCAGCAGCATTTGCTACTTTGGATTACAAGCCTGGAAAGATTCAAATAAGCGGCTTTCAGACGATGGCGATATCTATGGCAGCAATAGTGTCTATAGCTGCATTATATTTGGTACTTGTATTGGTGCTTTAAATAAGACAACTAGTAATATTTAAACAGCCTTTGGTAAACTCTTAAATGGGTTTAAAATATTTTTTGGATCAAACTGTTGTTTGATTGAGTGCATTAGCGATAATTCGTTAGCTCCTATCTCTTTGCTAACAAAATCGCGTTTACTTAAGCCTATGCCGTGTTCTCCTGATATTGTGCCTTCTAATGTTAACGCTATGTCAAAGACTTTATCTAAACAAGCATGTGCATTGCTATTCTGTGTATTATTATTTTCGTCATACATTATATTGACATGTAAATTACCATTACCTGCATGACCAAAATTAACAATTGGAAGTTGATATTGACTAGATAGGGAATCAATTTCATCTATCAGTATGCTTAAGTTTGGAACAGGTACAACTATATCTTCATTAATTTTATTTGGCGCGAGATTGCGCAGAACAGGAGATAAAGCCTTACGGGTTTTCCACAAATTTTTTCTTTCTTCATTACCAGTAGCTAGTTTTATTTCTACATGTGGAAGGAAGGAGAGTACGTTTTGTATGTGCTTACTACTGACTGGTAATGAGTGATCGTCACCATCAATCTCAATCATTAACATGGCATTAGCTGAATCAGGCAATTCAACATCACTATGTTGGCGAATCAAATCAAGTGCATGATGGTCCATAAATTCTATTGCACATGGTGAATGTAATTGCGCATTGATATTTTGAATAGCACTGCAAGCTGCTTTATGGTCTTTAAATAAAGCGCGAATAGTATGTGTCTTGGGTGGTAGAGGATATATTTTTAGCTCTGCTTCAGTAATGATGCCAAGTGTTCCTTCGGAGCCAATAAGAAGTCGTGTGAGGTCATAACCAACGACGCCTTTAGTTGTTCTAGTACCAGTTTGTATAGTTTTTCCATTACCAGTGACGGCTTTCAGTTGTAATGTGTTTTCTCGAGTTGTGCCGTACTTAATCGCATGTGGACCTGCAGCATTGCAAGCAAGATTTCCTCCAATAGTACAAAATTCTGAACTGCTTGGGTCCGGCGGCCAAAAGAACTTATGTTCATTTAAGTAATTTTGTAAGGTAAGGTTAGTAATGCCAGTCTCTATTCTTACTGACTGATTGCCAGGGTCAAAATTAATAATTCGATCCATACGCTCCATGGATAAAACTATGCCGCCTTCAGTTGGAACACTTGCGCCGGTTGTCCCTGTCCCGCGTCCACGAGTTGTTAAGGGTATGCTGTATTGATTACATAGTTGTACACATTCAACAACTTGTTGATGTAAAGTTGGTAGCACAACAGCATCAGGTGGGTGGTGAAGTTTACTGTTATCGTAACCATATGGCCAACAGTCTGCGGGTTCTGTTAACAGCTGATTAGATGGAAAAGTCTCTGTTAACTTATTAATTAGTTCACTAATAACTGCTTTTTCTGCCACGAGTTTAACCAAGTAGCTGATGGTCAATAAGTTCACATAAGCAATGTAGTGTTAGTAAGTGAACTTCTTGAATGCGGGCTGTTGAAGTGCCAGGAACGCGTATTTCAATGTCATTATTATGCATGAGAGCCCCAACTTCTCCACCGTCTCTTCCAGTCAATGCGACAATGCGTGCATTTCTTTCATGTGCAGCATGGATTGCTTGGATGATATTTGCAGACGAGCCACTTGTTGTAATGACCATTACAATGTCGTCTGGTTGACATAGTGCCTTGATTTGTTTTGCGAAAATCATGTCGTAACTGAAGTCATTTGCGATTGAGGTGAGTGTAGAGCTATCAGTAGTTAGGGCAATCGCTGGTAACGGTTGTCGTTCTCTTTCGAAACGATTTAATAATTCAGAGGATAAGTGTTGTGCATCAGCAGCAGAGCCACCGTTGCCACAAGTTAAAATTTTCTGACCTGCCAATAAGCTTGATGTCATTAATAAAGCAGCATCTGAAATAGGCCCGGCAATAACTCCCAAGGCATCCTGTTTGGTTTGTATGCTTTGTTCAAAGGTTTTTTCAATCAGTTTAATAGGGTTCATTAGTTAGTATTCCATAAAGGCATTACTTATCCATTCGATGGGATGTTTTTCTGACATAGCAATCACATCAAAACGCGTCGCAAGTGGTGATGGATTTTTTTGTAAGTAATAATTAGCTGTAAAAACAAGTTTTCTTTGTTTGTTGTTATCGATTGTTTCTGCAGCCATGCCAAATTTATTTGATTGCCTATAACGCACTTCCACAAAAACTAATGTGTCGCTGTCTTGCATGATTAAATCTATTTCTCCATACCGACAGCTGAAATTTCTAGTAACAAGAGACAATCCATTCTGTATTAAAAAATTACATGCTACATCTTCAGCTTTTTTGCCTTTAAGGCGGCTAATGGACATATCGATGTATACTGTCTATTCGCCAAATTGCGGCAAAATAGTGGGTCTTCCATTAATAAATTTTGCCCAATTTAATTCGCGAAATATCTTGTTGCCTTGAACAACTTTTAGTTTACCAGTTAAGCCATTATAGCGCTCATAAGGTAATGCGGCTAATTCAGCTAACTTGGTTGGCAAGTAATATGCATCTATACCTAAAGCCGCAAATCTGGGTAATAGCTGATAATTATCTCCTGCTTCTAGCTCTAGTAACTCGCGTAAAATTTCATGGTCAGCAGATGGTTTGAGTAACCAAGGGATATCACAATACAAGACACCGTTAATGTCGCGATCTCGAGATATATTTTCTACTCCTGAAAAAACATGCGACGTGCTATATATAGGTAAATCAGTTGCATAGTAATAATTTATTTGTGGTCGTAATATGCGAGCAGTACGTGGAGATGCAACCATAAATATCATGTCAACATCCTGTCTACGACGTGGTTCAAATTCTAAATTTTGCCCTAGTAATGATTTTAGTTCTCTATAGCGTGTTTCACTACGATCTAGTTGTAATGCAGTTTTTAAAGGAACTGAGAAATCAGTGCTATTCGAAATATAAAATTGTGTGTCTAGTACAATTCCGTTCAATTCTTCGAAGCGTGTCTGGAATGAGTATGCTAAGCGCTCACCCCATTCGCCTAAGGGTGTAATGACAATTGCACTAAAGTGCTCATCTAAGGAAGCGCGCTCTGCGACCTGCAGTGCTTCATCTTCTGGGAGTAAGCCGAACTGAAATAAGTTACTAGGATGCTGAAATTGTTCTGATTGGTAACTTAGTGTTAATACAGGGATAAGTAATTCTGCTTGTTGCGCTAAAAGCTCTACAGCTTCTTTTTTTAATGGGCCTATGACAAAGTCTGCGCCGTCATCAACTGCACGTTGATAGTGGTAAAGAATATCTTCAGGATTTTCACCGGTATCGTATAAGGTAATATGTGGAGAATATTGTTGATTTGTATGTAGTTCTCTTGCTGATTGGATGCCGGCATGAATAACTTCGGCGATTTGTGCATAGCGTCCTGTCATTGGCAGCAGTAGTGCAATGCTCTCAGGTATTGCAAAATAATTTTCGAATCCTTCCAATATTGAAATTAATAAATGCTCAGAGGCTGGATGATTTGGATGTCTGTCTCGCCACGTATTTAAGGCGAAGTTGAGTTGGTCTATATTTGAGTAGGGAGCTCTTTTGGTTTGTGCTAAGGCAATCCAGCCTTGTAATTCAGCATTCCCTTGCTCAGCCCATGTTGAAAGCTCTTCATCGCGTGCAAGCGCAAGCAATCTCCAAATTTCATTTTGATTATGAGTAATCTGTATGTGTTCATTTATATGTTTTGAAAGTCGTGTTCGCGTTAGCAAACTTGACAGTACATCACCTGTGCCACTAAATGCTTGCGAGCGTAATTCAAGAATTTCTGCAGTGTACTCAGGTGCCCTTGTTGCAAGTGATTCTGGTAGAAATGTTAATACGTCATTAAATTGTTCATTATGTATAGCAATTTTAGATTGAGCGATACGTTTTCGAGGGATCAACTCAAATGTCAAACTTTGTTCGTTGATTAGGTTTAAGTATTGTTGCGCTAAGCTAAGCTCATTGGCTTGAATTAATAATTCTGCAGCACGTAATTGTAATTGTTCTTTTTTGGGTGTTGCTTCAGATTGTGCGCTTTGCCAGTAAATTTCGGCGGCTTGCTGTAGCTGTCCTTGTTTTGCTAAACGGTCGGCTTTCTTTAGTTCAATATTGATGGGATCAGAATCAGACCTAGTTTGTAAATTAGTCCCGCAGCTGATTAATGAGATAGATAAAAGTAGGGTTACCAGACAATGTGTTAAGGTGTGTATGGTTTTGTTATTCATGAATTTTTAAATTTTTTTGTTAGTTTCTAAATTTCTAGGATCAATCTTTTGTCTACTCTTTATATAGTCGCTACACCGATTGGCAACCTAAAGGATATCACTTTAAGGGCCTTGGAAACCCTGGCTATGGTAGATATTGTTGCCGCTGAAGATACCCGAGTGACACAAAAGTTACTCAACGCACATGGAGTTTCAACGCAACTTATTTCATATCATCAACATAATTTAGAACAGCGTGATAAAGAGTTATTGTCTGAGCTTCAGCATGGCAAAAACATTGCACTAGTTACAGATGCTGGAACACCACTCATTAGTGACCCCGGGCACACGATAGTTTCACTCTGTCGACAAAATAATATTGATGTAATTCCAATACCAGGTGCATGTGCAGCCATAACAGCGCTATGTGTAAATGATTTTAATATTACCCGATATGCATTTGAAGGGTTTTTACCTACTAAAAAATCGGCACGAATACAGCGATTAGAAACACTATGCGCTTATTCGCAAGCAGTTATATATTATGAGGCTAAACACCGGATTAGGGATATGCTAGAAGACTTGCAAAGTGTTTGTGGGACTGAGAGACGAGTCATAATTGCCAGGGAACTAACTAAGATTCATGAGCAAATAATTTCTGGATCTATATCTTCAGTAAGAAAACAATTTGACGAAAGTAGCATTCCCGTTAAAGGCGAGTTTGTAGTGGTGGTTGAAGGTACAACAGACAGCAAACAAGTTAACCTTGAAGAACAAAAAGTACGGATATTATTTGAAAATATAGCAGCTTATATGAGCCATAAAGACTCCGTTAGACTCGCCAGAGAAATAAGCGATTTACCTAAAAATACTCTGTATGAAATTGCCAGTGAGTATTATTGATTACACTGGATAAAACACTTCAGACAATGTGTAAGCAGTGTTACTCTCAGAAAGAGAGTTGGTCGAGGCAATCGCTGCTGATTCACTCAGCGGAGGAAAGTCCGGGCTCCACAGGACAGAGTGCCAGGTAACGCCTGGAGGGTGTAAGCCCATGGAAAGTGCAGCAGAAAATATACCGCCAGTGTTTACTGGTAAGGGTGAAATGGTGTGGTAAGAGCACACCGCGTTGGTGGCAACACAAACGGCATGGTAAACCCCACTTGGAGCAAGACCAAATAGGAGAGCGGGTTATTTTTTAACCGCATGTGGTCCGCATGGCTCTCGGGTAGGTCGCTTAAGGTGACTGGTAACAGGCATCTCAGATGAATGATTGCCCACGACAAAACCCGGCTTATTGACCGACTCTCAAACTACCGCCCGTCAAAACTTAAAGTAGACTATTAGCAAGCGCTATCAAGTCATTAAAAAAGCTATATTTTCGTAGATTTATCCATTCAAAATAGTCACTAAGTAACTGTCTTACAAGGCAAAATTCCCGATAAACGGACTAATTCTTCTTGCTTTTTACACCTCTCATTCCTATAGTGTGCAAATGTGGGAAAAAGTGGTTTTTAGTGTAATTTTTGACTTAGAAGAACAAGAATGTTTCGAGGCATCACAGCAACAACGATTGACGCAAAAGGGCGAATTACTGTGCCTACCAAGCATCGAGAAGAAATCGATATTGCTTGTGGTGGACGCATTGTAATCACTGTCGATATTGATCGTTGTTTGCTCATTTACCCTTTGCCAGAGTGGGAGAGAGTAGAAGCAGACTTGTTAGGGTTGCCTAATTTAGGCAAGCAAGTAAGGCGCCTTCATCGATTCTATTTGGGTCACGCTAAACCATGTGATGTTGACGGTCAATCTAGAATCAACATACCTCAAGAATTACGTGATTTTGCAGGGATAAGTAAAAACGTTTTTTTAGTTGGGCAAGGTAATAAATTTGAATTGTGGGATGAAGAAAGCTGGCATAAGAATTGTGATGAATGGCTAGAGGAAGCAAGTTCTGAAAATGGAGAGTCAGCACTAGATCATATCATTATCTAGACAATGCAGTTGATGACATCTCATGTGCCTGTACTGCTAGAAGAATCAATCAGTGCATTAAGAATAAGGAGTACTGGCACCTACATTGATTGCACGCTTGGCCGCGGAGGACATAGTCAAGTGATACTTGGAAACTTGTCTGATCAAGGGAAGTTACTTGTGTTGGACCAAGACCCAAGTGCCGTGAAATGTGCACAAGAAAAATTTGGAAATGATAAACGAGTGAATATTTTTCACCAATCATTTGCCAATTTGAACACAGTTATCGAAGAACATGGATTACATGAAAATGTTGACGGAGTTTTCTTTGATTTAGGAGTGTCTTCGCCTCAGTTAGACGAAGCGCAGCGTGGATTTAGTTTTACTCATGATGGGCCACTGGATATGCGAATGAATACTAGTACAGGTTCAACTGCAGCAGATTGGTTGGCAGAAGTATCCATTGATGAGTTTACTGCAGTGTTAAAAAATTTTGGAGAAGAGAAACACGCAAAAAAAATTGTACATAAAGTGCTGCTTGAGCAACAACAAAAGCCGATTAACACAACGAAACGACTGGCTGACATTGTAAAAGCTTGTTATCCCCCTGGTTACAAAGGAGTTCACCCTGCTACCAGAACTTTCCAAGCAATCCGTATTGCTGTGAATCAGGAGTTAACAGCATTACAAATAGGGTTAGACGCTGCATTTGGAGCATTAAATAATGGCGGTCGTTTAGCTGTGATCAGCTTTCACTCATTAGAGGACAGAATAGTTAAGCGCTTTATTCGCGATACTAAAAAAGCAGATGATTTGCCAGCAAAATTACCTGTCATGCCAACGTTTAATAACTACTTAAAGCCGGTTGGGAAATTGGTGAAACCATCTGAAAATGAAATTGATCTTAATCCGCGAGCACGTAGTGCGCGTCTTCGCGTCGCAGAAAAGGTTATGTAGTGAGATTTGCAGCGTTTATGAGTTTTTATTTGGCAGTTGTTATTAGTGCATCGGGACTTGTGTATAGCAAACATCTGCAAAGAAGATATTTCGTAGAACTGCAAGCATTGCAAGAGACAGGTTCTCAACTACAGACTGAATGGGAACAACTTTTATTAGAAGAAAGTGCTTGGTCAAATCAAGCACGAATCGAGCAGATTGCTAATGATGCCTTAGGAATGCATCTACTAGAGCATTCTGATGTTGTAATGTTGGAGATGACAACTAAGTGAAGAGAGTAAAAACTAAGACATTTAATGGGCGTAGGTATCTGCTCCTATTTGGTGTGGTGGCAGTATTTGTGTTGCTCTTCACAAGGGCTGTACAGCTGCAAATTTTACATGCTGATTTCTACAATGAGCAGGGTTCTAATCGACATGTTCGCATGGTAGAAATTCCTGCAAATAGAGGTGTTATTACAGATCGGCATGGTGAGGCATTAGCAATTAGTACGCCTGTATATTCAGTATGGGCGCATCCAGCAACAGCTTTAGAAAATCCACATAGCATTGCTAATTCTGCAAAAGTGCTTGGTCTAAATCAAAAAAAAGTTAAACAGAAACTCGAACAAAGAAGAAATAAACAATTTGTTTATTTAAAGCGTCATGTGTTTCCTGGCGTTGCAGATAAGCTTAAACAACATGATACGCCAGGTATTTCAACGATAAGAGAATATCGCCGTTATTATCCAACAGGTGAAATGGCTGCACATGTGATTGGATTGACAAATATTGATGATCAAGGTTTAGAAGGTGTAGAGCTAGCCTTTGACGATTGGTTACATGGTTCGCCTGGGAAAAAAAGAGTATTAAAAAATGCTCATGGTGAAATTATAGGAGATATAAATTTAGAGCGCGAACCACATCATGGTAAAGATTTAAATCTGTCAATAGATAAGCGAATTCAATATTTGGCATATCGAGAGCTTAAGAGAACAATTACAAGTCATAGCGCAAAAGCAGGTTCAGTGATTGTGCTCTCAGTTAATACAGGTGAAGTGCTGGCTATGGCTAACTTGCCAGCATTTAATCCAAACGATAGAAGTAGTGCAAAAGTTTCATCAATTCGTAATCGTGCAATAACAGATGTGTTTGAACCAGGTTCAACTGTGAAACCATTTCTTATTGCTGCAGCGATAGAGAATGGTGTTTATAAAGTTAATAGCACAATTAACACAACCCCAGGATATTTTAATATTGCCGGCTTGTTGGTGAGTGATCATAGCAACTATGGCGTTATTGATTTGAAAACTCTGCTGAGTAAATCAAGTAATGTGGGTGCGGTACGTGTGGCATTGAATATGTCGCAAGAGCAAGTATGGAGCCAGTATCAATCTGTTGGCTTTGGTCAATTGACAGGATCAGGATTTCCTGGTGAGCGTGCAGGAAAGTTAGCTAGCTACACGAACTGGAATAAAACACAGCGAGCGACAATTGCGTATGGCTATGGCATGTCTACCACTGCTATGCAATTAGCTAGAGCATATTCAGTAATAGCTAATGATGGTGTACTTCTACCAACTTCATTTATTGTTAATAACCAAGCAGTGTCTGGTCAGCGCGTGATGTCGGGTAGGACAGCTAAAGCTGTGAGAAATATGCTGAAAGGAGTACTAGCAAAATCTGGAACAGGTAGCCGCGCAAGTATGAAAGGGTACACGGCAG
>Ga0181593_10002431_pt1 | contig 17125 bp, 15 predicted proteins | sample 071ome_19_FD_133756 | JGI IMG/M metagenome (GOLD analysis project Ga0181593, IMG submission 133756) | Coastal salt marsh microbial communities from the Groves Creek Marsh, Skidaway Island, Georgia - 071413AT metaG (megahit assembly) | ecosystem: Environmental > Aquatic > Marine > Intertidal...
GCTTGCTCGGCTCAGTTAGTGTGGCGCCAGAAATCAGCGCAGAGAGTGGCATTATTCGTGGCCAAACAAAGTTTTCATTTTGAGCAGTCCCTCGCCGAGCTAGAGTCTCTGGTGGAGAAAATGGAATCCGGGGAGATGTCTCTGGAAGAGTCTCTTAAGGCTTTTGAGCAAGGTATAAAATACACTCGGGATTGCCAGCAAGCTTTGGATAAAGCTCAGCAAAAGGTTCAGTTGCTGATTCAGAAAAATGGTGTAACAGAAGCCCAGCCTTTTAATACTGACGAATCACAGAACTGAATATGAGTTTTAAGCAGCAGCTGGCTGAAGTGCAGCAGCAAACTGAAAGTGGATTACAGCGAGCGTTAGCTTTTATCGATTGCCCTGATCCTGAGCTGGCTGATGCCATGGCCTATAGTCTGTTCAATGGGGGTAAGCGTGTGCGTCCGTTTTTGGTTCAGGCAGCGGCCAAAGCCGTTGGTGCTGCTGAGCAATCAACAGCGGTGGCTATGGCCGCGGTGGAAATGGTGCACAGTTACTCACTGGTACATGATGATTTACCAGCCATGGATGATGACGACCTGCGTCGTGGTCAGCCAACCTGTCACATTAAATTCAATGAAGCGACGGCAATTCTGGCCGGCGATGCGCTATTAACCAACGCTTTTGAAGTTCTGGCGGATATGCCGGCGCCTTTAACAGCCGGGCAGCGTTTGCAGCTGATTCGCCTGTTAAGCAAAGGGGCTGGTGCCGCGGGTATGGTCGCGGGGCAAGCGATCGATCTGGCATCGGTGGGCAAACAGGTCGACCTTGAGCACTTAGAGCGTATGCATGGCTATAAAACCGGTGCGCTGATTCGGATCTCTGTATTGATGGGCGCGCATTGTGGCGAGCCTGATGAATCTACCTTAACTGCGTTAGCTGAGTACGCTGATGCCATTGGGCTGGCTTTTCAGGTTCAGGATGACATTCTGGATGTGGAAGGGGATACCGCCACGTTAGGCAAGCAACAGGGTGCAGATGAAGCTCTGAATAAACCAACTTATCCTGCACTATTAGGTCTGGATGGAGCAAAGCAGAAAGCTCAGTTGCTACATCAGCAAGCTTTGTCTGCTCTGCAAAAAGTATCCGGAGATACTTCAGATCTGGCTGCATTAGCAGATTACATTATCGCTAGGGATCATTGATCAAATTAGCTGCAGTACTAGGGCGAGCGTTCTTTTGTTCTAGGATGCTCTGCAGCATACTTTGCAGTTCTTTTTTGCTAACGGGTTTAGCAAGAAATTCATTCATCCCGGATTGAAGAGCTTTTTCTTCAAACTCGCTCACTGCGTGAGCACTTAACGCAACAATTGGTTGAGGTGAGGTTCGCTGCCAGCGCTCCAGACGTCTAATTTCACGAGTGGTATCGTAGCCATCCATATTGGGCATTTCGATATCCATCAGAATTAAATCGTAGCTGTGCTGCCGATCGATACTCTTTTCAATGGCTTCTTCACCACTTTGGGCATAATCGGCTTGAGCTTGAAATTTGTTGAGGAAGCCTGTGACCACTTTCAAGTTGGTCTCATTGTCATCGACCGCCAGAATTTTCAAGCTTGGGCAAATGAACTCATGGGAGTCTGAGTTCGATTGATATTGCCCGCGGTGCGATTTCATTTTTTCTTTTGAGCTGGCCTGAGTGTGGATGGAGAACCAGAATCGAGCGCCTTCCCCTAATTCGCTGATGACGCCGATATTGCCGCCCATTAATGCTGATAACTTTTTGCAAATAGCTAGGCCTAGGCCTGTGCCACCATGGAATCGGCTGGTGGTGGAATCCAGCTGTACGAATGGTTGGAATAGGCGGACCTGATCTTCCTGACTCAGTCCTAAACCGCTATCTTCAATCTCAAAATAAATGTCTAGATCGGTATCGGGTAGTGCGCGGACATGAACCTTGATCTCACCGGTTGCGGTGAATTTATACGCGTTGCTAATTAGGTTCAGTAGTATCTGTTTGATCCGAGTAGGGTCGCCAACCAAATAGCGTGGAGTATCGCTTTGTAAGTTGATGGTCAGAGGAATCCCTGATTCTTCGGCTTGTGCAGAAAAGAAGCCGTGCAACTCTTTCAATAACTCCTCAAGGTCAAAAGTCTCTGAGTTGATGGTGAGTTTGTGGGCTTCGATCTTCGAATAATCGAGAATGTTATCGAGAATCTCCAACAGGGTTGTACCTGAACTCATGATGGTGGTCAGGTAATCCTTTTGCATATCGTTGAGCAGTGTTTCTTGCATCAACTGAGCGGAACCCAGAACGCCGTTCATTGGGGTGCGGATTTCATGGCTGATGGTCGAGATAAATTCGTTCTTCAGACGGTTGCTGTTTTCCAGCTGCTTATTCGCTTCAATTAAAGTACGCTTCGATTCCGCCTCGATTTCCGCTTTTTCCTGCTCAATCAGATTGATTCTGTCAGCCAAAATTAAGGATAAAAGAACCACTTCCAGTGCAGACCCTAACTGCAGGATATGAGCATTAGCGTATTCCAACGGTAAGATGCCTGTGATTCCTAACAAGCTGGCGCTGCCTGATAATAAAAAGATCCCCCAGGCGATGGAAAATTTGCGGGCGGTCTGGTTGCCTTGTAAAGAAATCAGTAGGGCGGCAAAAATAATCAGGTTGAAGAATACAAAGGTGCTAGCCAGAGATAGCAGGATACCTGTGTCATATTCGCCAAACAATACAAAAGGCAAGGCTGCAAATAATGCCCAAGATATAATTATTAATGCGCTGTCGAAGCGTGGTAGGTGTTTTTTGGTTTGCAGCAGATTGCGGCAGAATAAGGTGGCAAAGAATAACGACAATACACCAAAGAATGGGATATTGATGTTTGCCCACCAGGTATTCGTGGGCCATAGATATTGGAAAGTATAGCCCTGTAAGCCCGCTTGGAAAAACGTCCAGAGTGAAATGTAGAGGATGTAATAGAGGTAACTACGTTCTTTAACCGACAGGAAAATGAACAGGTTGTATAGAATCATTACCAGCATGGCGCCGAAATATAGGCCCTGTAAGCCGGTGTATTGCACTTGTTTGGCGGTGAAAACAGTTTTGTTTAATAGTCTTAAAGGAACTTGTAAGCTGTCTTGAGTGCGGACATGGAAGTAATACAGGTTTTTACCGGCCGTGGGTTTTAGCGGGTAAGCAAAGTTTTTAACTTCCAGTAGACGCTCGGAGAATGGTAAACGGTCGCCCATGGAAATAAGGTCAAAGCTGCCATCTGGTTTCGGGATGTAAAGGTCGATGTGATCCAGTAGGGCAAATGGGACTTCCAGAATCCAGTCATCCTGTTCAGTCTGGTAGATAAAGTCGAGTTCTACCCGCAGCCAATAGGCGTCCTTGGTATAACCCTTACTGAAAATGTATTCGTCAGGCTCGCGGAAATCTTCCAGTGGCGTTGCCGCCACCTTATTAATATCCAGAATGCGCTCTTTGTCGACCAACCAAAAAATCTGGTTTTTAAGGTCTAACTCTGCGGTGGAGCCGTCCACTACCGCCCCATGAGCAGGCAGCATGCTGGATAGCAGAGTCAGGGCGACGAACAGCAGATATATAGCGCCCTTAGCGATTAAAGTCATAAGAGAAAGTAGTGAACAAATGTATTAGTTATTAACTGATTCTAGCAGTAAGGTTGCAGTAACACGAATTAGGTTTCCCGATGCCGCCCAGACAGGTAGAATAGCGCCTTTTTCCGGCCCGCCGGATACTCCCGAACAGACCGTGATCATTAATGTTTACTGAGATTCCAAGCCAACGACCTGAAACGCCTCTGCTGGATAGTGTAGTTACTCCTGCGGATTTGCGCGCCCTGGATAAAGATCAGTTGGATCAGTTTAATCTGGAACTTCGTGAATTCCTGTTATACAGCGTAGGCCAGTCTGGTGGTCACTTTGGTGCGGGTCTTGGGGTTGTGGAGCTGACCACGGCGCTGCACTACGTTTTCGATACCCCGAATGACAAACTGGTATGGGATGTTGGCCATCAGGCTTATCCACACAAAATCATCACGGGTCGTCGTGAACAAATGACCAAAATCCGCAGCGCGGAGGGCCCGGCGGCTTTCCCACTGCGCAGCGAAAGTGAATACGATACCTTCGGCGTTGGCCATTCCAGTACCTCTATCAGCGCTGCCATGGGCATGAGTCTGGCGTTGCGTGCTCAGGGTAAAGATAATCAGGCTGTAGCGATTATCGGTGATGGCGCGATGACAGCGGGTATGGCGTTTGAAGCCCTGAACCACGCTGGCCATGATAAAACCGATATGTTGGTTATCTTGAATGATAACGACATGGCGATCTCGGATAACGTCGGTGCGCTGAATAAGTACTTTACTCGTTTGTGGTCCAGCCAGACTTATTCTTCCTTACGTGAAGGTGGTAAGAAGGTTCTCGAGAAGATTCCTGCGGCCTGGGAGATGGCACGCAAGACTGAAGAACATATGAAGGCTATGGTGGCGCCGGGCATTATCTTCGAAGAATTGGGTTTTAACTATTACGGCCCGATCGATGGCCATGATACTGAAGAGTTGATTCATACTCTTGAGAATCTGAAGAAGTTACCCGGGCCTAAGTTCCTGCACGTGGTGACGAAAAAGGGTAAAGGTTTTGAACCTGCAGAGCAGAATCAGATCAAATACCACGCGTTGAAAAAACAGAACGCCGCCAAATCTTCTGGTCCGGCTAAGCCGACCTATTCCAATATTTTCGGTCGCTGGTTATGCGATATGGCAGAAGCCGATGAGCGCCTGATGGGGATTACCCCGGCGATGCGTGAAGGTTCGGATCTGATCCGTTTCTCGCAGGTTTATCCTGATCGTTATTTCGATGTGGCCATCGCTGAGCAGCATTCAGTGACGTTGGCGGCGGGTTTAGCTTGTGAAGGCGCTAAGCCGGTATTGGCGATTTATTCCACCTTCCTGCAGCGTGGTTACGATCAGTTGATCCACGATGTGGCATTGCAGAATCTGGACGTCTTATTCGCCATCGACCGTGCTGGTTTGGTGGGGGAAGATGGCCCGACTCACCACGGTGCTTACGATCATAGTTATCTGCGCTGTATTCCGAACATGGTGGTGATGGCGCCATCCGATGAAAACGAATGTCGTCAGATGTTATACACAGGCTATCAGTATGAAGGCCCGGCGGCGGTGCGTTATCCTCGTGGTGCCGGTGTTGGCATTCTGCCAGATAGCACTATGCAGCTGCTGCCAATCGGTAAAGGTTTCATGCGTCGTCAGCGCACGGAGAATTCCAGTAGTGCAGCTGTGGCGGTATTAGCCTTTGGTTCCTCGGTGCAAACCGCGCTGCAAGCCGCTGATCAATTAGCTCAGCAAGGCATTGAAATCAGCGTTGCGGATATGCGCTTCGTCAAACCTCTGGATGAAGAGTTGATCAAAGAACTGGCTGCCAGCCACGACGCGCTGATCTGTATCGAAGAAAATGCCATTGTTGGTGGTGCCGGCGCTGGTGTGCTGGAATATCTGTCCGCTGAAAGGATTAATACCCCATGTCGCCTGCTGGGTATCCCGGATCGTTATATTGAACATGCTTCTCCAGCTCAGCAATTTGAAGATTGTGGCATAGACGCCGAGTCTCTTAAAACTGCTGTGGAAAAGCTGATCTCTGATCTATCCTGAGCGAACTTTAATCAAATTCATGGTCTAATCTCATCTCTATATCCTGAGTATTGAGACTCTATTGTGATTCCCCTGAAGCTTCGCTTACAACTTCATACCATTCCTTTAATTGCCGTCTTCTTTCTGGCGATCTATGGACAGGTTGTTTGCCCGTTTCTTGCGAATGTCTCCTTCCTGCGCCTAATCGGTGGTTTATTGTTTATTGCGGTATTCCATCTGGCAATGCGTGAGGTTTCGTTTGTCTATTTTTCCAAGCAAAAATCCGGGGAAGATGCTCCAGTCTGGGTAGCACAAAAAGCCTCAGTGGTTTCCTGGTTATTAGCAGGATTGGTAGCGTCGGTTTATCACAATTGGGCTTACCCAGATTTTCCCATCGAAAGCCATCTAAAAATTCTTACCGGTTATTGGGCATTGGGGGCAGGCATCTTAGCCCAGCTAGATCATATTATTGTTGAGTATTATTTCCGCAAGCGCGGTTTGAAAGCACTTGGGGAGCGAGTCGAGCGTATGTCACGACGCCTGATGCGTTCCATAGCCATTTTTACTCTGGTCCCCGGATTAGTCATGGCGGTGATGGCATTTCGTTTTGTGCATGAAGGTTATGCTCATCCAGGTGTCGCCTACGAAGTGAGCTTTTTAGCTGCTGTTTTCTTCTTTGTCGCTATGCTGGTGGCGTGGCAATACGGCCGTGCGCTCAAGAAAGATACTCGTGATATTTCCAAAGCATTACGCACGATTTCTAAGGGGGAATTCGACGTATCATTGGACACCACTCGGCCGGATGAATTGGGGCTGGTCGCTCAGGGTATCAATGATATGGCTAGCGGCTTAGCGTTGCGCGAAAAGATCCGTGACCTGTTCGGCCGTTTTGTGAATCCCCAGATAGCTGAGCAGGTTATCGAGCAATTCGGTGAAGACAAAACTTGTTTGACTCAGAAAGGTCAGCGCAAAAAAGTCGCGGTATTGATGAGTGATATCCGTAGCTTTACTCCACTGGCTGAAAATATGGAACCAGAACAGCTGGTGGAGTTATTGAATGGTTACTTCGCAGAAATGGTCACTGCTATTCAGAATCATAACGGCATGGTGGATAAGTTCATTGGTGACGCTGTGATGGCGGTATTTGGTCTGGAGTCAGAAAGTGATGATCAACAAATCTGCGAGAATGCCGTTCAGGCTGCTCAGGAAATGAGACACAGACTTGAGCTTTACAACAAAACTGTGGAAGCAAAATTTGGCACTCAATTAGATAATGGCATTGGCATCCACTACGGTGAAGTCGTGGCTGGTTATATGGGCAGCAAAGAACGGCTGGAGTTCACTGTCATGGGGACTACGGTGAATATGGCGGCGCGTATCGAAGGTGTGTGTAAAGCACCGCTGCCGGCGATAATTTTCAGTGAGTCGGTGGCTGACAATATCAGCTGCAGCCGATCGTTAGGACAATTTGAGTTGAAAGGTCTTAGCCAGCCTGTGGCTCTGTATAGTTGCCCAGATTAGGCCGTTTCATTTTTGAATCATTTGAAACTCTTCTCGTACCAGTTGGTGAAAACGGCTAATAAATTCAGGCCGATTTTTTTGATAAGCATGGAAGCTGTATACAGGCCAGGCTGGGCCAGATAAATCAGGTAGAACATGAATCAATTTGCCCTGCTTAATGAGCGGTTTGGCGACGATATCAGGCAATAAAGCAATACCCAAACCTCGAGTGACCAGTTCAGTCAGTCCATCCAATGTATTGGTTCTTATTTTTATATCGAGTTTTAATTCATAAGCTCGCTTACTCTGTTTAAATAACTGGATGTCTGTTTTGTGCCAGCTTGCAGCAAGCCAGTTCAGTTTTGCGAGTTGATCAGGTTGAGTAACTTTACCTTGCTGTGCCAGATAGGCTGGGCTGGAGCAGATCCATTCGGTTAAGGCTCCTATTGGAAGTCCACGTAAGCTTGAATCTTCAGGTTCTCCAGCTCGAATTGCGATATCAATTTTCTCTGCGATCAAATCAATATTGCCATCACTGATGTGCAGCTCAGGGCTCAGCTTGGGGTATTCGATACAAAATTTCTCAAGGGCAGGTAGCACGACATTCATATGCAGAGAATGAGGGGCTGTGATTCGGAAGCGCCCGCTAGGTTGATCATTCTCATGCTGGATTTGCTGTAATAAGGCTTGTGTTTGGTGACGTATGTTTTGACTTGGCCCCAACAAGTTTTGCCCCATGCTGGTTAATGAAATTCCGCGGGTGGTACGGTTAAGTAGACGAAATCCTAGCTCCTCTTCCAGATTACTAATTTGCTGACTCAGGGCTGATTTGGTTAAGCCCAAAGCTTCGGCCGCCTTGCTGAAAGAGCCATGATGAACCACTTCGGAAAAGGCCACTAAATGAGATATCTGCTTTATCGTGTTCATATTTCTAAACAATAAGTCCATTTTGTTAGTATTGTTTCACTATAAGGCCTGAAAATACAATCAATCTATCCATACAGCATTGATGAATAGGAGATTGATATGTCTGCATATGTGATTGTTGGTTTTAACCCAAAGGACAAAGAAAGCTTGCAGCAATATGGGGCTCAGGTACCCGCTACCTTGGCCAAGTTTGAAGGGGAGTTATTGGCTCGTGGCCCTGCTCAGGGATTGAATGGTGAGCAACGCTTCAATATGAAAGTGGTATTGAGCTTTCCTTGTGAGGATAAAGCCAAAGCTTGGTATCACTCAGAAGATTATCAGGCTTTGGTGCCCTTACGGGATAAAGGCATGGAAAGTGAATTTCAGCTGCTGGTTTAAAACAAAAAACGCCGCAATAGCGGCGTTTTTTATTGGCTCGGCAGGTTATTCGCTTTCCGGCTCGTCATCCTGATGGGTCAGGTAGTGGCCTAACTTACTGGCTTTGGTATTCAGATAACCATCGTTGTGAGGGTTTCGGCCCACTTCAATAGCCACGCGCTCAACCACGTCCACACCAGCGGTCTGCAGGGCTTTTACTTTGCGAGGGTTGTTGGTCATTAAGCGGATAGCTTTAATGCCCAGATGCTCCAGCATAGGCTGGCACATGTAATAGTCGCGCATATCAGCACCGAAACCTAACTGCTCGTTAGCTTCTACTGTATCAGCGCCCTGATCTTGCAGGTTGTAGGCTTTGATCTTATTCAGCAGACCAATGCCACGGCCTTCCTGACGTAGATATAACACCACACCACGGCCAGCTTTCGCGACAGAGCTCAATGCTTCTTCCAGCTGATAGCCACAGTCGCAGCGCATGCTGAACAGGGCATCCCCGGTCAGACACTCAGAGTGGGCACGGGCTAATACCGGCTCGCCTGAGTCGATATCTCCCATGGTTAGCGCAACATGCTCCTTCCCTGTGGTTTCATCTTCGAAACCATGCATGATGAACACCCCAAAAGGTGTTGGTAATTTAGAAGAGGCGATGTACTTGATGCTCAAAGGGGGACCTCGGTATAAGCCAGAGCTTGCGTTTCAAATCTTGCAAGCGGTAAAACTGGGGGGCGCATTCTATCAACTTTCGGTTCTGCTGCCTAATCTGGGGGCAGGGGGCTCTGCTTTCAACCGTGATAAGATGCTCCTAGCTACCAAAATGAATGACAAAAGTGACCAGATTAAAGCATGTGGATATTGGTATTTATTGTATTGCTGGCCATCTTCACCCTGCCCCAGTGGTGGGTTGGGCGAGTATTAAAGGCCCATGATCAGCCCAGAGAGGACTTTCCCGGCGATGCAGCAGAGTTGGCTGAGCACCTGATTGGCAAATACGAATTAGAAGGGGTTGAGGTCGAAGGCACGGCTATGGGGGACCATTATGATCCCATGGATAAAAAGGTTCGCCTGACCGAAGACAAGTTACACAGTAAGTCTTTAACCGCTGTGGTTGTGGCTGCCCATGAAGTCGGCCATGCCATTCAGCACCATCATAAAGAATCCTTGTTTCAGGCACGAATAACCGCCGCTCGGTTTGCCATAGTGGCTGAGCGAATTGCACCAGTCGCTTTTTGGATTACTCCGTTGATTGCTGCTATGAACCCAGCAGCCAGTCGGGTGTCGTTAGTGGTAGCAATTTTATCCGTACTGGCCAGTACTCTGGTTCATCTAATTACTCTGCCCGTGGAGTGGGATGCAAGTTTTGGTAAAGCTTTACCTATTTTGGAAAAAGGCGAGTATCTTAACGATGAAGATATGAAGAGCGCTCGCAAGATTCTGACTGCGGCTGCGCTGACTTATGTCGCCGGATCGTTAGCCAGTTTATTAAACGTCTGGCGTTGGATTCGATATTTACGCCGCTAAATCTCAGGTATCAGAATGAAGAAAATCAAATGGCTGGGTGGTCTGCTTGTGGCCAGCCAATTATTGTTGGTGGGTTGTGCTTCTACTGCAGGACACAATAATCATGAATTCGCAGCTATGGAGATGGCTCCCGCGGTTTCTTCACCAATGATGCGCGGCAAAATGATGGCCAGCTCACCTATGGTTGATCAGGGCACCAGTGACTTTGGTGTGGAGCGAAAGTTAATCAAACGCAGCTGGTTAACCGTCAAAGTAAAAGATCTGAATGTCGCCGAGCAAGAAGCCAGACAAGTGGTCGAAAAACATCAGGGTTATATTCAGAATACTCATGGTGAACAAGGCAAATCATTTAACTTGTCTATTCGGGTGCCGCAAAAATCCTATACCAAAGCCTTGGCTGATTTACGAAGCATTGGTGAGCTGGCTGCTGAAAACGAAAGTGTTGAAGATGTCACCACAGAGTTTATCGATAATCAGGCGCGCTTAGATAACCTATATAAGTTGCGTGAGCGCATTCAAAAATTATTGGGCCGTGCCAATCAGGTTGAAGAGCTATTAAAAATAGAACGTGAGCTAAATAGAATACAAAGTGAAATTGATCGCCTTGAAGGCCGGATGAAATATCTGCGTGCTCAAGTGGATTACGCTTCTATTGATTTCAATGCCGAAAAACAAAAAACCTATGGGCCGCTGGGGTATTTCTTTATGGGGATTTGGTGGGGCATCGAAAAGTTATTCATTTGGGATAATTGATAGATTAATAATTGAACACTCATACCGCAAGCTGCTGATTTACAGCTCAGTAGCTTGCTTTGCATTCCTGACTGCTTCTTAATAAAACCTTAGTACTAAAAACAATAATAAGAAACTAAGGAAAGTCAGATGTTAAAAGCCTTCTTAACTGCTGCTATCTCCGCCTCCATGTTATTAACCGCCTGTGGTGGTGACTCCAACAATTCTGCTAATACAGATCCAAGTGACCAATCCCCAGCGACTGAACAAATCCAGGGTAAAAGTCTGGTGATGAATGTTGACTTAGTTAGATTGCAGGGTTCAGGCCTGACCGCAGACAAAGTCGCCGTAACAGTCTCTAAAGGAGAGTTCAGCGAGACTTTAGAAATTAGCCATGAAGATTATTCAGCAACCGCTGAATTTTCTAACTTACTTGTGGGTGATTACCAGATCCAAGTTCGAGTTTTTGATGGTGATACTTTGGTAGCTGAGGGTACGACCAGTGCCACCGTCACTGCTAAACAGGTCGCAGTCGCAGATATGCGATTGGAATTAAAGGCTGGAGGGCTTGTGGTTAATGTTTGTGCGCCGGGAGAAACCCCAGAAACTCTATGGTCTGATCAGTCTCTATTCACGGTGCAGAACGATTTGAGTATAGGATTTGCAGGTGAGTTAACCGCTGGTGGAGAGCCGGAATACCATAGCTCTTTGCCTTATGCATCTATACAAAAAGATGATGTTCTGACAGTTGATCTGGCGATAGATCAAATTTTTGAGCAGGTATCAGAAGAGCATTACCAAGCCATATCGGATCACCATTCCTTAACTATAAAAAATAATGGTGAGGAAGTACTGACGCTATCAGGTTGTAATTCTGAAGTTTCCCTCAAAACAGTGCAGCCTTTTAACGTATTTAACCAACAAGGTATGTATGGATCTAACCTGAACGGCGAACGTATTGAACTGAGAGTAAAGGTACCTGTGACAGGTTTCGACTATCTTGCTCAGGGGGATCTGATTTTTGGTAAAGATTTCAATAGTACAGAACCGTATTACCGTCCCATCACTGAAGTGAGTTATGTAATATTGTTTGCTGAAAATTTAGTTTTCTCTTCAGTTTCCGCAGAGGAATTGACTCAGGCTCAAGATCTCGCATCATTATTCGCTAACCCTGATTTAATACATGAAGCCTATATTGAAACCACTGGGTTTGACGAACCTTTTTCTCCGATCACAATTTTAGATACTCAAGTAGGTGGCATATCACCGGCACCTTTTGTTTTAGTTCCAGTAACTGAAGAAACGTCTGAATAATTAAAATTTTAAGAGCTAAGGAAAGACAGATGAAAAAATTATTATTACCAGCCGCTATTTCTACATCTATGTTTTTGGCTGCCTGTGGGGGTGATTCAAACAATTCTGCAAATACAGATCCAAGCGATCAATCGCCAGCGACTGAGCAAGTTCAGGGTAAAAGTCTGGTGATGAATGTTAATCTGGCTAGTTTGCAAAGTTCTGGCCTAACTGCAGACAAAGTCGTAGTAACAGTTTCTAAAGGGGAATTCAGTGAGACTTTAGAAATCAGTCATGAAGATTATTCAGCAACGGCTGAATTTTCTAACTTACTTGTGGGTGATTACCAAATCCAAGTTCAAGTTTATGATGGTGATACTTTGGTAGCTGAGGGTGCGACCGACGCTACTGTCACTGCTAATCAGGTCGCGATCACAGATATGCGATTGGAACTAAAAGCCGGAGGTTTAGTTGTAAATGTTTGTGTGCCTGATACGGCTCCAGACACCGTCTTCCAACTAGAACAAGACTACACGGTTTCTAAAGGGGTGGAGATAGCAGGTTTAGCGCTTGGTCATATTAGCGAGGTCACAACAGAGACAGAAGACTATAGCTACGAAAGCGATCTGGCCTATAGCCAATTAGAAGTATCGGATCAGCTGGCTGTTGAATTGGCCGTCGAACCTGAATGGGAGTTGATAGAAGGGGTTAAATACACCTCGTCTGAACACAATATGCTTCGAATTTTTTCTGGCGCGCAGAGCATGCTAGAAAGTACGGGATGTGATTTCCAAGTGGAAATGGAATACGTTAATACCAGTTTAACTACAGAAGGACATTATGTTGAATTAAGATTCCCAGTTAAGGTTTCGGGTACAGATCAGATATTGGCTGGTGGTGAGCCTCTAGATAACTTCGGCGGAGAGGGAGTATTGCCTCCGCGAAATATCACCGAGGTGACAGCTTCGTTCCGCTTCAGGCATATGGAAGGAGCTTTATCCACTGCTCCGTATCAAGAAGTTTTTGAATCCGGTGATGTTGCTGCCTTATTTGACGAGGCACGCTTTACTCGAGAGCTGAGGGTTGAGAACTCAGAATACGACCGACATTTGTTATCAATAACAATTGGCCTTGGGGTGATTGCAACTGCCGGATCTGGCCCTTTAGAAGCGAATCCGGTAGTAGAGTAACCACCGAATTGTTAACGACAGAACAAACACCCTGTTTGTTCTGTCGTTCCTTCTTTGTACTTTATTTTAAAGCTCGCTTTACCCCGTTGTGGTTGAATCTGATAACGGGTTTCACGTTTCTTCTCTGTGTTTAATTCACAAGCTTTCTTTGCATTTTTATCTGAACTTTTCATTAACGACCTCCCAATTCTTTCATCGCTTCGCTGGCGGTAAAAAACAATCGTCCGGGGGAAAGTTTCTCGATCAGTTTGGTTGTTTTTAATTGATCGGTAATCGGGCCTTTAAACTCAGCGAGATGTAGCAATATGTTCCGCTCTTTCAGTTTCTGGATGATGCTTATTAGAGTTTCGTAACCATTAAAGTCGATATGGTTAATCGCACTGCCGATTAAAATAATATGCTGAATATCCTTTGAATCTTTCAGCTTGAATTCAATAAAGTCCTGCAGGTACTGACTGTTAGCAAAATACAAATTTTCATCAATGCGAATCATCAGAATATTCGGGCAGGTGGTTACTTGATGGCGATCGATATTTCTGAAGTGGTCAGACTCCTGATAGCGGCCCACTTCGGCAATATGAGGTTGGCTGCTACGGCGCAGGTATAGAGTCAGAGAAAGCAGGATGCCGATGAAAATCCCGGTTTCCGCGTTGCTGGCTAGTACAGCAATAAAAGTAATTAACCAGATCACCCCATCGCTTTTATTAAACTGCCAGGCTTTCAGGCCATCGCGCCAGTTGATCAAAGGAATCACTGCGGCAACTATGATGGCACCTAAAGTGGCTTTGGGCAGATTGACGAACCAATCGGAAAAGAACAGACAAACAATAGCCACAAAGATAGCCGTAACTATAGCGGCCAGTTGAGTTTTAGCCCCGGCGCTCATATTCACCATGCTGCGCCCAAAACCACCGGCAACTGGATACGCCTGACTGATAGCGGCAGCGATATTGGCAAAACCCAATGCTAATAATTCACGGTTTGGTTCTATGCGAGAGCGGGTTTGCAAACCCATGGCCGTGGCAACGGAGAGACTTTCTAAATAAGCGATCAGGGCAATGATGGCAGCGGAAGGTAATAATGCATGCCAATCTATGTTGGCACTGTGCTGAATAAATAATTCAGGTAGCTGGAAAATCGGTAGGCCGGAAGGAATCTGGCCAACGGTGCTTACTTCGACTCCAGAAAACAGAACCGCAGCTATGCCGGAAACTACCGCTAACATAGGACCGGCTTTGGCTAATTTTCCAGCTGCGATTTTCGGCCAGATGATCAGCATGGCCAAAGTCCCACCGGCCAAAATCAGTGCGGGCCAGAATATATCGGCAGCGAAATTCCACAGATAAACCAGAGGTTCAAAGTTATGGCCTTTAGGAATCTCCAGACCGGTGAAGTGTTTAACCTGATTCAGAATAATCACAATAGCGGCGGCGCTGGTAAAAGCGGAAATTACCGAGTGGCTGATGAAGGAGGTCCAGTTGCCCAGACCAATTAGATAAAACAGCAGTAAGAATCCGGCGACCAATAAAGCCAGACCAGAGGCATACACTGCCAGTGGTATTGCGTCCGTAGCGAGTGGCGCGAGTGCTTCCAGTGTCATTAGAGATACGATGGCGACCGGGCCAACTGCTAAGGTCGGGCTGGTGCCTAGCAAGGCATAAACAACCAGAGGTAACAGAGCGGCGTACAAACCTGCTTCAGCGGGTAAGCCAGCCAGAAATGCATAAGCAATGGCCTGAGGTACGATAAGGATAGCCACCAACAAGCCAGCGCTGATGTCAGCACTTAACCAGTCCTTCTGATAAGGACGCAGGGTCGGAATTAGAGGCGGCTTATCGGATGTCATAGCTAACCGTAATCAATCAGTTCACTTCATTGTAGTTGATATATTCCTGTATTGGAATATTATGATCTATATCTTCTGATCTATCCTTAATTCATCCTAGCTGCAGGTGCTTGTTATGACGGTTTCTATCCAAAGTTATTTCCATGAGGACACCTTCACTGCCACGCATTTGGTAGTGGATAAGGCCAGTGGCGAAGCTCTGATCGTAGATCCCGTGATGGACTTTGATCAGAAGTCAGGAAATACAGGTTTTGAGTTTATCGATCAGATTCTGGCTGATGCAGAAGGGCTGAAGCTTACCTATGTGTTAGAAACCCATGCCCATGCCGACCATCTGAGTGCGGGGGGTTATATTCGACAGCGCACCGGGGCTAAGGTGGTGATCGGTAAGCCGATTACTCAGGTGCAAAGTACTTTCGCTAAGATTTTCAACGAAGGGCCGGAATTCAAAAGCGATGGCCATCAGTTTGACTTGTTGGTAAACGAAGGGGATGAGCTTCAGTTGGGTGAAAATACCATCAGAGTACTCGCTACCCCTGGTCATACCCCCGCCTGTGTCAGCTATGTATTGAACGACAGCGATGTGTTCATTGGTGATACTCTGTTTATGCCGGATGTGGGCAGTGCCCGCTGTGACTTCCCCGGTGGTGATGCGGCGACTCTGTATCAGTCGGTGCAGAAGTTATTGAATCTGGGAGATGCGGTGCTGATGCACTTATGCCATGACTACCCACCAGAAGGCCGTGAGATTCAGACCTCGATCACAGTCGCCAAGCAGAAAGCTGAAAACATCCATTTGGGTAACAATACCAGCGAAGCAGACTTTATCGCCCTGCGTACCAGCAGAGATAAGCAGTTGCAGGTGCCGCGTTTAATTCTACCTTCTTTGCAGGTGAATATTCGTGCTGGGGCTTTGCCGGAAGCGGAAGATAACGGCATCTCTTATCTGAAGATGCCGTTGAATTTGCTGGGTAAATAGAGTCTATAGATAAAGAGCAAGACCTTGAACGCAGGCCAGCGCAAATAGGCCTGCGATCACATCATCAATCATAATGCCGAAGCCGCCATGAACCTTCTGATCCAACCATTTAATCGGCCAAGGCTTGATGATGTCGAAGAAGCGGAACAGTACAAAGCCGATCAAAACCCACTCGATGCCATCCGGTAATAACAGATAAGTAATCCACAAACCGATCCACTCATCCCAGACGATGCCACCATGATCATGTACACCCAGATCATCAGAAGTTTGTTGGCAAAGGTAAACACCAAAAGTAAAACCTGCGATCAAAACACCGATATAAGCCAATAAAGGTACGCCTTGTAATAACAGCCACCAGAAAGGAATCGCAGCGATGGTGCCGAAGGTGCCAGGTGCTTTAGGAGCGCAGCCAGAACCCAAGCCGAATGCTAATAAATGGATGGGGTTCTTAAGATTCGGTTTCGGTAAATCAGTCATTTTTACAAAGCTTTAAAATCAGAAAGCCACATCATAGCGAATCTTGGTAGCATCTTGGAAAAAATCCGCTATCTTATGTGCGGCTTATATTTATTTGTTTTGAGGTCAATATGTCTGAAGGTGGCAGTCGCATACCTAAGATTATCTGGATAATTACCCCAACCATTGCTGCGGCGTTCGTTGGTTTTCTGTTTTTTCTGAGTACAGTGCCGTCCGGTGATGAATTAGATGCAGTAAAAGGCGATGCTAAGAAAGCTCTGCAATCAGGGGTTGAGCGCGCCAAAGAAGAAGTGGTGAAGAAGGTTGCTAAACCAGAATACGACTTCTACAAGCTGCTGGAAGAAAGCGAAGTGCCGGTTCCAGCCGCGGATGAATCCCCTTATAAGTCCACACCTAAAAGCGAAGCGCCGGGTTACGAATATACTCTGCAAGCGGCCTCTTTCCGTTCCATGGAACAGGCGGATAGCCTGCGTGTGAAGCTAATCATCGAAAATTTGGATAGTCGCATCGAGCAGGTGGATGTAAAAGGCAAACCCTATTATCGGGTTATGGTTGGGCCTTTCACCGACAGGTCCAAGCTGAACAAAGCTCAGGACACTTTAGCCAGTCATAATATCAACGCGCTGGTGATCAA
>Ga0181593_10002434_pt1 | contig 17121 bp, 23 predicted proteins | sample 071ome_19_FD_133756 | JGI IMG/M metagenome (GOLD analysis project Ga0181593, IMG submission 133756) | Coastal salt marsh microbial communities from the Groves Creek Marsh, Skidaway Island, Georgia - 071413AT metaG (megahit assembly) | ecosystem: Environmental > Aquatic > Marine > Intertidal...
ACTTGCCGTTCGATGTCGAAAATTTACCGTAATGCGTCGTTCCATTCGGTAAATAACCACAAGCGAAACGATTATATTTCGAACTCCACTTCTTATGTTTACGGCTGATGTAGATCGTTTCGGATGTGATCGGTACGATGCAAATCGCTTTATTCTTTTTGACACCCCGTTTGCCCTTGGGAAAAACCCGCATGATCATGGTCTTGGTCGGAATCAAACCATTTGCATGCAGTTTTTTCTTTTTATTTTTCGACAGTGCGAACGAAAGATTACTTCCGATATCCGCTCCTTGGGTCGCGCCGACCGTCGCCGCCGACGAGGCCCCGGCAAGGGCATAGCCCGCATATTTTCCGACACTCATGCCTTTGATGACTTTGTCGGATGCCGCCCCGGCGGCCGCGGATGCCATGGAGATACCGATGCTTTTCATCCAATCCGCCCAGGCGAACCCGGCGGCATCGAGCTTGTAAACCTACATTCTCGCTGCGGGGCAAATGCGGGCTTACTTGCGCACCCGTATGGTCAATGCCGGCGTCGATAAAAAGAAAGCGAAAAAGCTCGTGAAGCGGTTGCGCCCGGGCGGCAAAATGAAATTCGGCGGTGTTACCGTCGCAACCATTGCGACCGAACACGCGAACGGCGCCAATGCCCCCTTCGTGATCGATAAGGACCTGGCGAAATCGCTCAAGAAAAGCGGTTTGACTGTTTACGTCGGTCCCGACAGCGGATTCATTCTCAAATTCTCAAACGGATTGACGGTCTATCTCTCTGCCGACACTGGCCACATCTCGGACATGGATACCATCGTGCGGCGCTATTACAAAGCGAACCTCGCCGTCATGAACATCGGTGACGTCAACACCATGGGGCCGGAAGAGGCTGCTTGGGCGACCAAGAAGCTGATCAAACCGGCGGCGGTGATCCCGTCTCATGCCAACGAACAATCGACCAAGGGCGGCAAGGTGATTGCCGGCACCAAACTCGAGAAGTTCATCAAACACATGGGCGGTGCGATGCCCGTGCATATTCCGCTCACGGAACGCACCATGGAGTTCGACGGCAGCGGCAAATGCGTCAAAGGCTGCTAAGCCTCTTCGGAATGTTCCTCGCGGCGCTGGTAATTCTCTTACCGGCGTCCGGGGCGCATACCGATCAAATCGACGGCCACTGGTGCTTCAAAAAACCAAGCAAACAGCTCAGCATCGACGGGCCGAATATCGTCACGCCGCACGGAACACGCATGACGGGCACGTACGACCGCCACGGATTTATTTATCAAATTCCGAAGAACGAACCCGGCGCGGGATCGTTCGTCATCATGGAACAATTGAGCGATGATGTGATGCACCTGCGCACGGGCAAAACAAGAAAAGACGCCGAGGCCGCCAAGCCGCAAACGTGGGGCCCCTGCCCGCCTAACATCAGCTGAATTCAACGTCATCCTTCGAGACGCACAAATACCTTATCCTGAGCGAAGTCGAAGGAGAGCTATTTGTGCTCCTCAGGATAAAGAATAGAGCGAATTATTTTATGAGTGACTGTCGAACCAGGCAATGATGAGTTGGTTCATTTCGTCCGCCTTTTCGTAAATCGCCCAATGGCCGATACCCTCGAGAATATCGCGCTTCAACTCGATCCCGTTGCCGATGATCAGCTCATCCCAATTCTTCATCATGGCGGGGTAATATGTGTCCTCCGTGCCCCAGATCGTATAAAGCGGCGCATCGACTTTCTTCAGAGCGTCCAACAATTCATCCGGATCGTTCGCAAACGTACGCATTTTAATGCGGCTCATCGGCGCGTTGACGTATTGCAGATAGACGGCCAAGTCGTCGACCGCATCGTGGTCCGAAAACAAGCCGACACCGATGTTATGACGGTGTGCGGCGATGATATCGTCTTCGGCTTCAAGCTTGCGCCAGCCCCGGTAATCGCGCGGGATATTCCACTCGCCCGACAGGCGCGCGCCGGCGCACAACAAAACCGAAAGCGTTCGATCACCGAAGGCCTGCGCCAACGTACCGGCGAACGTGGAGCCGAGGGAAAATCCCATCGTGTGACATTTGGTTTCGGGCGATGTGAGTTGGTCGAAACCGGTTTTCATGATCTGCGTTAGGTCGTCCAAGTCCGAGCCGTCCGGCGGCATGTCGGACTCGCCGAAGCCCGGCACATCGACCGCGTAGACGGCATATTTTTTCGAGAGTTCCGGGATGATGCGGATCCAATGGGACCAGGAACCGTGATTGCCGTGGGTACAAATGACCGGGGGCCCTTCTCCCCACACATGCCAAACCAGGTCACCGTCGCCACAGGGCGTGGTCAACCGTTTCGCCGCGTTCTTCACACGCAAGTAACAGTCTTCCGGCTCTTCGCCGGGGCGTGGAATCCCGCCCGATAATTGGGCCGCTAAATATTCACTCATGCCGTTAACGCTTCCTCGAGTTGATTTTTTAAAGCCTCCAGCGGTTCGGGCGTATAAGGCACCGCTTCGCCGTGCCCCCACACGGGGCCCGGCCAAGCGGCATCGTCTTTATAACGCGCAATAACGTGAATATGAAGCTGCGGCACCAGATTGCCGAGCGCACCGATGTTGATTTTTTCGGGCGAAAAAATAGTTTCGACGATGTTCGACGCCAGCATGATTTCCTTAAACAACGTGCCTTGATCATCCTTCGCAAGATGATGAATCTCTCTAATATCTTCTCTTTGCGGCACGAGAATAAGCCACGGATACCGCACATCGTTCATCAGCAGAACTTGACTGAGCGGCAGTGACGCAACCGTCACCGTATCCTTGGCGAGCGTTTGGTGCAGTTCGAACATCGGAATTTAAGCCGGATCGTTTTCGGCGTACCAGTCCAGCAGGTGCCGGTTCATGACGTCCGGGCGTTCGTAAATCGTCCAGTGGCTGGCGTCTTCGATGTCGATCCGTTTCAAGGGAATATTGTTCGCGCCGATCGTCTCGTCCCATTTTTCGTTCATGAACGGATAATACGGATCGTGCACGCCCCAAAGGGTGAGCATCGGCACTTTCACGTGCGTTAACGCGGGCAGCAACGCGGCCGGGTCGAGAAACTCGCGCGGCTTGATCCGGCACCGGGTCGCGATTCGGTCCTGAATAGCAACGGCGAGATCGTCGACCGCCTCAATGCCGTGCAGCATGGCCACGCCGAGGTTGTTACGGTGCGCCGCCATGCGTTCGTCGTCGGTTTTCGCTTTACGCCAGTTAATAAACGGCCGCTGCAGGTCCGACATGCCGACAAGACGCGAGCCGCCGCAGAGCGAGACGGATAAAACACGATCGCCGGCGGCCTTGGCGGTGAAGCCGGTCATGGTGCTGCCGAAGGAAAAGCCGGTCACGTGAAAGCGCGTATCGGGCGAGGTCAGCGCATCGAAACCTTCAAGCGTGATCTCGACCAACCCTTCGATGCAATACGGCTCGGGCGGCAAATCAGAATCGCCGAAGCCGGGTACGTCCGGCACATACAGCGCATACCTCTGCGACAAGATTGGAATATTTCGAATCCAGTGCGGCCAGGACCCGAAGTTGCCGTGAAATAAAATCACCGGGACGGCATTGCCCTCCCCCCAGACATGCCAGACCATCTCGCCCTCGCCGCACGGCGTGGTTTTGCGCGATCCCGTCGCCAGGATGCGCTCGATGCAGTCTTCGGCGCCTTCGCCCGCCAAGGGCATGTCTTCTGCGTATGTCGGTAAATCGTTCATTTTTATTCCTGAGCTTATGAATACAACAAAGAAAGCGCTATGCCCACTCGAAGTTTTCGAGATGTTCGAGCACGTGGCGCGCGGTGGGAAAGGTTTTGAGGATCAGATCGCGGCGCTGGCCAAGGCAGATCGACTTAATCTCCGGGGGCATTTTCGCGTAATGCTTCCGCCCGCCGACCGCTTCATGAAGAATGCCGATCGCCTCGACGATATCCTCGCGGCGCTGATCCTTATTCGAGCGGCCGCGGTGGAAGAAGTCGACGAGTTTGAGATCGAAGAACACACCCTTCGGCTTAATCAGAATATTATCAGAATGAAGATCGCCGTGATATTCGTTCTTCCAGTGAATTTCATCCAAGCCTGACACCAGCGCATAAAACATATGCAGCGCCTTGAACGGCGGCATGCGTTTGCCGGGATGGCTTTGGATATAATTCGAGAGCTGCAGCCCTTCCACATATTCACTGATCAGGCAGGTGGCCTTGTGGCGCCGGAAGTTCAGGGTCTCGGCATGGTGATACTGGATGACGATGGAACAATCGCGCAGCTTTTCCAGTTTTTGCGCGAACTTGCGCGCTTCGACGTCTTTGACGTTACGATGGGGGAAAAATATTTTCGCCGTGCGCGTGATGCCGGTGCGTTCCTCGGTGACCCGGTACACCTCGCCTTCATAGCCGCCGCCGAGTTTCTCCTCGACAACATAAATACCGCCGATTTTCCGGCCCGGTTGCAGGTCGAATTTGTCGATTTTAGGCAGTTTTTTCGGGAGCCGGACCGGCATAGTGTGAAACCCGATTTCAATCTGTGGCTGCGGCGCATATCATCATGCAAATCACCCCTTGGCAAGATGTCTTGATTGCAATGACCCTCGATACCGAAGCCTTCAAAAAACGCCTCGAAGCGGAACGGGAAACCCTGATGAGCGCCGATGAAGCCGCGGCCGAAGACCGCGCACCGGTCGAGCTCGACCAGCAAAGCGTCGGCCGCCTGTCGCGCATGGATGCGATGCAAGTTCAGGCCATGGCCCAAGCCGTCGGTGTGCGGCGGGAAGAACGCCTCAAGCAAATTGAGGCGGCGCTGAAACGCATCGAGGACGGCGAATACGGCGAGTGCCTGGAGTGCGGCGAGGCGATCCCCCTCAAGCGTCTTGAAATCGACCCGGCCGTGGCCTGCTGCGTGAATTGCGTGGGTTAGGATTGAAGACCGGCATAAATGGTTTCGACTGAACCCAGCACGAACAAAATCACGGTTCCCGCCGCGCCCCAAACTAAAAATCGTCTTTGCAGCCGGAATAATTTGATTCCCTGTTCCGTCAGGTACTCCCCGGGGTTTTTCAGCAATTCGAAATAATAGGTGTAAACGAATTGCGGCGCCCATTTGTGCTTGTATTCATCCTCTTCAAGCAAAACGACCAACGCCAACGACACAAAGAATGTCACGGTCAGAAGGACAAACCCGCCCATGGTTAGAAATTCACTGATCCAATGCATTTCACCGGCACGCATGGTTCACATCACCCTTTTAAAAATGCCGCGACGAGCGGATCAGCATTGAGTGCTTTGAGATCCTGCTCATCCGGCAGTTGCGGCTTGTCACGCGCGGCGTCGACCATGCAGAGAAAACCGAGCGGTTCTTCCGAGCCGGCGCGCAGTTGATGCCAGGTAAGCGGTGGTACGGCAATGAGATCATACGCCTTCACGGCGCGCACGTCCGAACCGAGCAAGCAATGCCCGGCCCCGCGTAAAATCATCACTGCGTGAACATGTTCGTGACGCTCGAGCGTCGTGTAGCCGTTCGGCGCCACTTCGAAGTACCGCAACTCGCTTTTAAGGTCCGCGCCGGAAAACAAGACCTGCCGCGTAACGTCCTTAAACGGCGCATCGCCTGCGTCTTTATAGGCAAGCTTTTCGACGTCCTGCCAGGTGAAGTTTTTATGGTGCGGGCGAAACATGACGGCCATGATCAACCTCAGTTACGCGGCGTAATTCGCGACCGTGTCGGCAAATTCCCGGGTCGCCTCGGTTAACCGGTCCCCCGTCAGCAACAGGTCGCCGCCGATTAGCAACATCACATCGCGGCCGTAAAAATCGAGCATCTCGTTCACACGCGCCAAGGTCATGCCACCGGCAGGGACCGGCGTGCACGCCTTGATGCCGGGCCAGTCCGCGAGGCATTGCCCGGCTAAAGCGCGGCAGGTTTCTTTCGGAAACGAAAACCGCCCGGCATGGTTAACAAAAATGCCCGCGTCAGCGCCCAGCATGCGAAACAGTTTGCCGAACAGAAACACCGGCGCGATTTGCCCGCCACCGGTCATCGACGGATGGGCAAGAAACGCGCAATCGGGATTTTCCCGAACGATGATATGGAACGACGGCAGTCCGACGACCATCGGCGGCATCATCATGGTGAACAAGCCCTCCTCCTTGGCGATGCGGACGTGATCACGCAACTGGTCCAAATCGCCGGTGAGGCTCGGGATGTAATGGGTGTTGCCGCCGGTCTCGGTATTGGCCTCGCGCACGGCTTTCGCACATGCGGGGATGCGTTTCGCAAACGGACTGTAAGCTTGATCAGCGAGGCCGTGATCGTCCTTGATGTAATCAATACCGCCCAAGGCGAACTGTTTGGTGAGATCGGCCAACCCTTCGACCAGCAGGCCTTGCGGCTTTAACGCCGAACATGTCATGGCGCGCCCCGCTCCGTTGCAGCGCTCACGCAACCCCTCGATGCCATGGCGCGGCCCACCGAAGGTATCGCTCAGCTCTTTCGGGAATTCCGCATCCAGCAGCGTGACGGCGGTGTGCATGGACGAGTTGCCGAAAATCATGTTCATCAGCTGAGCGGCCTCAAAACCCGTGGTCTCAACGGCCAGCCCGATAATGACTTGATACGTGCCGTCGCCGTTGTCGGCGATATCTTCGACCCGACCGAGGATTTCATTTAAGACATAGTCGCTTTTGATTGCCGCCACCGGCATTTCGACGCTTTGCTCGACCGCTATCGCCTGCGCGCGCGCCTCGATATCGGCGGCATCACTGTGCACACGATAAGTGACGTTAATACGGGACATAGTTTCTAAGGTCCCTTATTCTGCCGGCTTAATAATGCGAACCCAGAAGAGCGGCCCGGAACACGTTTTTACGGTCGGCCGCATCCCAGTTGCGTTTCGATTTCGGCGGCTCGTCTTCATTGACGCGCAGCAAAACGAAAACTGGGCCGTTGGTATTGCGCAATACGGGCGAGGTTTCTTCGCATTCTTCCAGGCTTTCCACCGTACGGGTGACGGCGATGTTGCAGCCTTGCGCGACCTTTTCGAGATCGACACCTAAATTTGTGTGGCTTTCCTGATTGCCGGTCTCTTGATAGTGACCATTATCGACACAGATGACCGACAGGTTCGGCGGTTGCACAACACCGATGGTAGCCAGGCTGCTCATGTTCATCAGCAGTTCACCGTCACCGGTCACACACAATACCTTTTTATCCGGCTGCACCAGTGCCAAGCCAAGCGCCATGGACAACGCACCACCCATGGCACCACCGAGCATATATGCATGCGGCGCCTGATCGGTGAGATGCGCCATATCCTTGGCGGGTCCCGCCAAACCGGTGACAATCAGAAAGTCTTCATGGTTGCCGACAAGTTTCGGCACGGCGTCTTTACGGCTGGGAAGTTTTTTATCGGCCATGATTAAAACCCTTTCGCGCCAAGCAGTTTTTGTGTCAGCAACACCGCAACCCCGACATTCGACTTATAGGCCATGCCGAATGCCGCATCCGTGGTCGGGATCACATCGTCTTCACTTTCAACCCGCAAACACCGGAGCCCCATCGCTTCCATGGCGGGTTGCGCCCCTTTACCCATCGGGACTTGCCAGGGGTTTTGTTCGCCGAAGTCGCCACGCATGGTAACATAGGTCATGAATGGAAACCGGCCGTTCGCAATCAAGGAAAACATGTTGATGCAGTTGCCGACACCACTGCTTTGCATCAAGAGAACGCCGCGGCCGCCACCGAGATGGGCACCCGCCATCATGGAGACGCCTTCTTCTTCTGTGGTCAGGCGAACTGAATGGGCGTTGGGATCGTCGAGCGAACGATTGATGAGAATTTTGTGACCCGCATCGGGGACATAAGCGAAAATCGAGACATCATTTGCCCGCAAATGATCATAAAGCTGGTCTTGCCAAGAGGTTGCACCGGCCATGTGAATTACTCCCTGGTAAATATTGCTTGGCTTTAAGTATCAGGCACTTAGTGGGAATGCAATACGGGAGGGGCATGCCATAGGCGAACGGCCCGTCCGATTTCTCGAACGGGCCGCCCTCCAATCCGAAATTCCTTCATACCCTTGCGGGTCCCTGGGAAACTCCGAATGGGAACTCGGTAACTCTCTCTTTCCTTGCGGTCCAAGCGAACTGCCGAACTCGGGTAAAATCATACCCCCCATCCATAAACCTGGATAGGCGTATTCGATCCACACCCCTGTGGAACCTGGGGAAATCAGGCCTCAAACACCACCATTTTGTGTGGATATTCTTCACCCGCGATGGACATGGAAAATCTGCCCCTTCCCATGGGCAGGCATGCTAAAAACGGGCGCCCCTGAAATGAGACCCGCAATCCATGCTCGATTTTACCAGCGCCATCAGTAAAGCCACCGGCCTTGTCATCTCACTCGATCCGGATTTGGTCGAAATCGTTTTACTGTCTTTAAAAGTTAGCCTATCTGCCGTCTTTCTGGCGACCCTCGTCGGCTTGCCTTTAGGTGCCGCTGTCGCATTGTACCGGTTTCCCGGGCGCACGGGATTAATTATTCTACTGAATGCGTTTATGGGATTACCGCCGGTCGTTGTCGGCCTAATCGTTTATCTTTTGTTATCGCGCGCGGGGCCGTTCGGCGTATTCGGTTTGCTGTTTACCCCCACCGCCATGATCATCGCGCAAACGATTTTAATCATTCCCATCATCGCAGCCCTCACGCGCCAAACCATCGAAGACCTGTGGGAAGAATACGCCGAACAACTGCGGTCCTTCGGCGCGTCTGCCACGCGCGCGCTACCGACGCTGCTTTGGGAGGCGCGTTTCTCGCTGCTCACCGCGATCCTGGCCGGGTTCGGCCGGGCCAGTGCGGAAGTCGGTGCGGTGATGATCGTCGGCGGCAACATCGACCACGTGACCCGTGTGATGACGACCGCCATTGCGCTCGAGGTCAGCAAAGGCGACCTCGCCCTCGCGCTTGCCTTAGGGCTGATTTTAATTTTGCTGTCGCTATCCATTAACGCCGCCGTTTATCTCATCCGCGATACGGCCCACCGGAATCATTTATCCTGATGAGCAAGCCATCCATCCTCCCGCTGGAACTGGATAACGTGACCTACGCGGTTAGCGGCAAGCCGTTGGTGCGCGATGTTTCCGTCTCGCTTGCGAAGGATACCCGCACGATCATTCTCGGCCCCAACGGTGCCGGGAAAAGCTTGTTGCTGCGACTTTGTCACGGCCTGATCGCCCCCTCAGCCGGCAAAATCCGCTGGCAGGGAAAATCAGACCAAAACCCGGCACACCATCAGGCCATGGTGTTTCAACGGCCTGTCATGCTGCGCCGGTCGGCCGCGGCCAACATCGCCTATGTCCTGGCTCTGCACCGTATACCCAAGGCCGAGCGCAAGGACCTTATCGACGAAGCCCTCGCGCTGGCGGGCCTAAGCGATCTCGCTAACCGCCCGGCGCGGGTGTTGTCCGCAGGCGAGCAGCAAAAGCTTGCTCTTGCGCGGGCCTGGGTAACCAAACCGCAAGTACTGTTTCTCGATGAGCCGACCGCGAGCATCGATCCGGCGGCGACCTACGCTGTCGAGAACACCATTGAAACCATCCATGCACACGGCACGAAAATCATTATGACGACTCATGATCTCGGCCAAGCACGTCGTCTTGCCGATGAAGTGTTGTTCTTTCATCAAGGCCGCATGATCGAACAAACACCGGCACGGACGTTTTTCGGCCAACCGAAATCGGCGCTTGGACAAGCATTTTTAAGAGGCGAGCTTCTTTGGCAAGAGGACGGCGATGCCAATTAATCGAACGATTAGCCGTGGACTGAGTTTGCTTCTGTTGTGTTTCGTCAGCAGTGCCTTTCTGTGCCTACCGTATACGGTGTCCGCCAAACAATTTATTACTCTTGCCTCGACCACTTCGACCGACAACTCCGGTCTTTACCAGTTCATCCTGCCGAAGTTTACGAAAAAAACCGGAATTAACGTGCGCGTGGTCGCGGTCGGCACCGGCCAAGCCCTGCGCATTGCGCGCAACGGAGATGCGGACGTACTGATCGTGCATCATCGATCTTCGGAAGAAAAGTTCGTTGCCGACGGTTACGGCATCGAACGCTTCGATCTTATGTATAACGATTTTATTTTGGTCGGCCCAAAGAACGACCCCGCGCGCATCAAAGGCCTTACCGGCATCGATGCTGCCTTACAAAAGATTGCCAGTTCGAAAACACTTTTCGTTTCACGCGGTGATGACAGCGGCACCCACAAGCGGGAATTGTCTTTATGGCGGCGGCAGAACATTGATCCGCGGCGCCAATCCGGCACGTGGTACCGGGAAACCGGCAGCGGCATGGGAGCAACATTGAATACCGCCGGCGCGATGAAAGCTTATACGTTAACCGACCGAGGGACGTGGCTTGCATTTAAAAACCGTTTCCGCCTCGTCATCGTTGTCGAACGCGTACCACCGCTGAAAAACCAGTATGGTGTCATCCGAGTTAACGAAAAACGGCACCCGCATGTGAAGACGAAACTGGCGCAAAAATTTATCGACTGGCTGTTGTCGCCCGAAGGCCAAGCCGCCATCGGCTCTTTTCGCATTAACGGTCAGGTCTTATTTACGCCGAACGCGAAATCCGGCCCGACCCGCTAGAACGAAACGGAGTCGACCGCGCGCTGCAGTTTCGCCGGTGCCCACTGAATGGGCGACGTCGGTGCTGCGTTGGGACCACCGACCGTGGTGCCGTAACCCGGTTGCGTAATTTCGACACGCCCGGCGGCGTTTTCGATAAAAATCGCTTTCCCTTTCAGCAACGCAATATTGTAAACGCCATCGAGCGGACCGCCCCAAAATTCAGTGCCGCGAATCCCGATAGTCGCCACCGGCGAATTCAACGCAAACGAACTGTTTTGAATCTCACCAATCCTGCCGCTGACCGCCTTAAACGTGCCGACGACAATATTCATGACGACTTTGCCGACACCCTTATCACGGTCAAACAAATAATCCTCGATCTTAAATTCAGAATTTTCACCTAATGTGATAACGCCTTGGTCGAGCATACGCATTTCCAAACGCGCATTCGGCCCGGTTTTAATCGTATCGCCGATATAAATAATGGCACCGACACCAAGCAGTTGCGTTTCGTTACCGCGGACGGTTGTTACCGTGCTTTTAATGCGCGTGATATGGCCTGCGATATCCGCAGCCTGCGCGTTGTTGATTTTCCCTGTCGAGCAAAATGCCAGAGTGGCAATCAATACAATTGATAACGTTCGAAGAATATGCATCGAAAGTCCCCCGTTCATCCTGCCAGTTTGTGGCGCCAGATTAACGGAAAATGGGATCACATAAAATTGACGCGGAATCCTTATGCGGGCTGAGCCTGAGGCTTCCCTGTCGGCATAGCTAACGCCGCTAAAAACGTACCGATGGCCAGCACGCTCATGATCGTGAACGTCAGCTCGAAACCACCGGTTTTATCATACAAGAAGCCGACCACCGGCACGGCGGCAGCACTCGCCCCGAAGGTCACGACATAGCGTGCGGCAAACACACGTGACCGCCATCTCTCATGCGTGTAGTGCGCAACCATCGCATCGTTGATGGGGATTTGCCCGAATACGACAAACATCATCCCGATCGCGATGGCGAACATGGTGTAGTTATCGGCAAACCCTGCGAGGTAAAGCGCCGGCGCTTGCAACGCGACAATGCCGATAAAAACGAGCTTCAAGGCATAGCGGTCGATCAACAAGCCAATAAGAATTTGCGCCAAGGAAGCCAGCACGTAAACAACCGAAACCAAGGCGCCGATTCCAAACGTGGTTTGCGTTATCGACATCAACCGCTCTTCGAAAAGCTTTGGCATTGAGATCGTCACGGAATTAAAAATCAGACCGCCGCAAATCGTCGCGACCAGCAACACGATGAAAAATCGCGGCAATAATTCCCGGGATAATTGAACCCTAGGCGCTGCGTGCTTTTTGCCGGTCGACTTGATCTTGGGTGCGAATACCGCAAATCCGACTCCGATCAGCATGATAAGAATTCCCGGCACGATAAAAGCTGCGCGCCAGTGAATCCAATCGGCAAGCGCGCCCGTTATAATGGCGGCAAACGCTACACCCATGTTACCGGCGACACCATTGATGCCGAGGGCCCGGCCGACATCGTCTCGATTCGAAACGATCATGGCGATGCCAATGGGATGATAGATTGCAGCAAATACGCCGATGAACGTTAGACCGGCGACGATTTGCCAAGCGTTTTGAGCGAGTCCCGTAAGTGCCGTTGCAGCGCCAATACCGAAAAAGAAAACCGTCAGCATACCATGACGGCTCCAATGATCGCCGAGCCAGCCGGCCGGGAGCGAGCACGCACCGAAGGCGATCCAACCGCCGACCGATAAGGTTAGGGCCTCGCCGAATGTGAGGCCCAATTCTTTACTCATGGCCAACACGACGACAGGATAGATCAGCATCACCAAATGATCGATGGTGTGGGCAATATTTATGTAAAGATCACTGACGGTTCTTGGTTTCATACACGTCGACTCCAGCACAAAAGGCGCCTTCACGTTTTATAGTAATGGTTCAAATGCGTCTATGTTTCAGCCGACGTGCCGAATAACCGCCCCATGGTTTGATCCGCACGGTCGAGGCGCTGAGCCAGAAAATGTTTGGTGTTGTCTTGATAAAGCGATTCATCGCGCGACCAAACAGCCAATGTTGCGAGAAACAATGACGTAAGACCGATTTCTTCGATTTGTTTTTGCCGGCCGCTGGCTTTTAAGCCGGCAATATCGCGCATGAGTTGGATCAGCCGGGACAAATCGAAAACCATCGGCACGTAATGATGGGGGTGAAATGGCCATAATTTTGCCTGCAGCATCTCGACTGCGAGCGTGCGATGCGGTGCGAGATGATCGAACCACGCTTGCATCAAGCATTCGATCCGGTCGCGCGGCGACATGTCCTTAAAACGGCGGTTCGGGGCCGATGCCATCGCCGATGCCGGGCGGCGTGAAAAAAAACGACAAGAAGGCATTGGCCGTTTTGTCAACGATGGTCGGCGGTGTGTTGCTGGCACGCGGTGTGAACGATGAAAAATTGTCGCAGGAAATTTTGCTGAATTGCCGCAAGGCAATCGAAAGCCTTGCCAAGCATCAGGACTGATTATGTGACAGCGTCGAGCCAATCATCAAACCACAACCGGCCTTGCTTTTCGAGCTTTGCACCATAGCGCATCGTATCGGCGCGCAGTTTTCCGATTTCAACGCCGGGCGTCGCCGTGATTTCCGCCGTATGGCCGACAAACCAACCTTCAAGCCCCCGCACCGTCACTTCCGGGTGAAACTGCACACCCAAAGCGGCACTCCCCCATTGAAACGCTTGATGGGCGACAAGCCTGGTCGAGGCCAACAGCGTTGCCCCGTCTGGCATATCGAACGTGTCCCCATGCCAATGAAGCACGGGGTTTTTTTTCGCGCCTATATGCTTTAAAGATGATTGTTGCCCGGCCTTGGACAACTGAATGGGCGCCCAACCGATTTCCTTGGCCGGACCAGGATAGACTTTAGCGCCGAGCGCACACGCCATAAGCTGGGCTCCCAAGCAGATGCCGAGGATGGGCCGTGCGGATTGAAGCCGGGCTTTGATCCAGGCAATTTCGTCTTTGAGAAACGGATAGGCTTTTTCTTCATAAACACCGATTGGCCCACCGAGAACAATGACAAGATCATCTTGCCGGGGATCGATGGATGACAGATCATCGGTGGGCACATTGCAATAACGCACCCCCCATCCGCGCGCGCGCAAAACCCCTTCAATCAGGCCTAAATCTTCGAACGCCACATGCTGTAAGGCAAGTACGGATGGCATAAAACCTCCTCATAAAGCCAAAAACACGCTAATGCCCCTAAGGTATGATAATATATCGGCCATACTTCTGGGAATTTTCTATAAAAATACTATATTGGCACTAACGATCCTCTGGGAACCGGAAGACTTTCATTTCATGCTCGACCCTTATGGCCGCGAAGTCTCTTATCTGCGTGTATCGGTCACGGACCGGTGTGATTTCCGCTGCGTTTATTGCATGTCGGAAGATATGAACTTTTTGCCGAAAGCCGATCTTCTCAGCCTCGAGGAACTGGACCGTCTTTGCAGCGCATTTGTCCACAAAGGTGTCAATAAATTGCGCATCACGGGCGGTGAGCCACTGGTACGCCGCGGCATCATGACGCTTTTTAAGTCCTTAAGCCGGCACCTCGACACCGGTGACTTAAAAGAGCTCACGCTCACAACCAACGGCAGCCAGCTCGCGCAATATGCCGATGAACTCGCCTCATACGGCATAAAGCGGATTAACGTTTCCGTCGATTCTCTCGATCCGGATAAATTCCGCCGCATCACCCGGCGCGGCGATCTCGCAAAGGTAAAAGACGGCATCGAAGCAGCGAAACGCGCCGGTATCCAAATCAAGATCAACACGGTTGCGCTCAAAGGCGTCAATGATGACGAGATCGATTCATTGGTCTGGTGGTGTAATGATGAAGGCTTCGATCTGACCTTTATCGAAACCATGCCGATGGGGGAAATCGATGAAGACCGGACCGACCGGTACTTGCCGCTCACGGCGGTGCGGGACAAACTCGAACGCACTTGGACCGTTGAAGATATCGATTACCGCACCGGCGGGCCGGCCCGGTATATGCGCATTGCAGAGACCGGTCAGCGTATCGGTTTTATCACGCCGCTGAGCCATAACTTTTGCGAAAGCTGTAACCGGGTCCGCGTTACCTGCACGGGGACGCTTTATATGTGCCTCGGGCAAATGGATAGCGCTGATCTGCGCTCGCCCATGCGCATGAGCGAAAGCGATGATGCCTTGAATAATGCCATTGACGAAGCGATCGGGCGCAAACCGAAAGGCCACGATTTCGTCATTGAACGCGGCATCAAAACTGACTCCCTCGAACGCCATATGAGCGTTACCGGGGGGTAACCTCACCGAGCCGAATATATCTCTATTCTTCAGTTGATATGAATCAAGGCTATTACGGTCCTTGAAATCTATTTCTAATAGTCGCCGTTACAATAATGCTGTTTGAAATGACTGCCCAAGAAAACCAAGCCGTTACGATTACTGTATGGGATGCTTCCGTACGTATTAGCCATTGGGCACTCGCGGGTTTTTTCTTTTTGGCTTATTTCACCGGCGAAGATGAAGGGTTTATCTTTCGCGTTCATCTTTATGTCGGCTACCTCATTTTGCTGATTGTCGTTTACCGTCTCGCCTGGGGTCTCATCGGTAGCGAGCATGCTCGCTTCGTCAATTTCATCCGCCCTTGACCCGACGTTAAAAATCACTTGAAGAGCGTGCTCCGATTTTCCCCAGCCGCTTATATCGGACACAACCCCACCGGGGGCTGGATGATCGTCTTAATGTTGTTCACACTTATCCTGATCGCCATTACCGGCATGATGGCCGCTGTTGGCGAAGGCGTGACCGTGCCTTTTTTTGGTTGGCTACCCAAGTTTGCGGCAAAGGCCGCCGAAGAGGTACACGAGGTTGCAGCCAATGCCATGATGATTATGGTTGGAATTCATGTCATCGGCGTATTAGCCGAGTCGCTTCTGAGCGGCGAAAATCTAATTCGCTCGATGATCAACGGTCAAAAATTTAGGCCAATCGGGACTTCGGAAGGTTCGCAGGTCGGTGCCTGGCAAGCCATATTTCTCGCGATTATAATCGCCGCGTTCGGTGTTTATTTGGTTGCTCGGTCACGATATTAAAACGCTGTTGCATTATTGTTATCCATGATCCTCTTCCCCCAATCGAGCCATCCGGCTATGGTGCGCTGATATCGCCCCGCTAGCGGGCAGAAAATGCGGGATAACAAATGGAATTCAACACACTCGCCATAACCGCCGCGACGAACGACGAAGCGCAAGAGGCGGAAAAACGCCTCAAAGCGCAATACGATCACGTTGCCCCGGAAGACGCCGACGTAGTTGTAGCGCTCGGCGGCGACGGGTTCATGTTGGAAACACTCCACCAATTCATGGATTCCAAGAAACCCATATTCGGCATTAACCGAGGGTCAGTTGGTTTCCTGATGAACGAATATCAAGATAACAACCTGCATGAGCGTATCGCCAAAGCCAAACCCGTCGAGCTCCACCCCTTGCGCATGACGGCAACGGATATTTCGGGCCAAGAGCACACCGCGCTTGCAGTCAATGAAGTATCTTTGCTGCGCGAAACCCGGCTGGCGGCGAAAATTCGTGTCCTCGTTGACGGCATCGTACGCGTCGAGGAAATGATTTGCGATGGGGTCCTCGTTTCAACTCCCGCCGGCAGCACGGCTTATAATCTTTCCGCACACGGCCCGATCATTCCCATTGGCGCCGGCCTGCTCGCCTTGACGCCGATCAGCGTATTCCGTCCGCGACGCCTCACGGCCGCCCTACTGCCACAATCATCAACCGTTGTGTTTGAAGTCATCACACCGGAGCATCGTTCCGTCAGCGCGGTTGCTGACTTTACCGAAGTCCGGGATGTTGTGCGCGTTCAAGTCCAGGAAAGCGAAAGCTTCACGCCAACGTTGTTGTTTGATCCCGAGCATAATTTGGAAGAGCGGATCATTCACGAACAGTTTATCTCCTAAATCAGGAAGCGATCACGTGAAGCTTCCGAATAACCTGACGCCAAAAATCGTCGCAAAAATCATGGCAACCATCGCGTTCGGTGCCGTTGGTGGTTTTATCGCGGACTATTTAACGTTACCATTGCCCTGGCTGATCGGCGCTTTGATCATTACCCTTATCGCCGCTTTATCCGGTGCCCCGCTGCAAAGTCCCGGCAGGCTGCGGCATTACATGATCACTATCCTCGGCGTCATGCTCGGCAGCGGTTTTTCACCGGAAATATTTGAGCAAATTACCCAATGGCCGGTCAGCCTGGCCGCCGTCCTGCTTTACACAATCGGTGTCACTGCCATCATCATTTACTGCCTGACAAAGTTCACGAAGTTCGGCTTCGTGAATTCATTCTTCGGCGGCGCACCCGGCGGCTTGGCCGAGCTCGTCATCCTGGCAAGAGAATACGGCGGGGACG
>Ga0181593_10002435_pt1 | contig 17118 bp, 14 predicted proteins | sample 071ome_19_FD_133756 | JGI IMG/M metagenome (GOLD analysis project Ga0181593, IMG submission 133756) | Coastal salt marsh microbial communities from the Groves Creek Marsh, Skidaway Island, Georgia - 071413AT metaG (megahit assembly) | ecosystem: Environmental > Aquatic > Marine > Intertidal...
TCGGTTGGATAACCGACCACTCGAAATCCGACATATCGTAACGGGACATGGCCAATCTCCTTTGGCCATGATGAATCAGATTCGTGCCTCTTTGGGAATCCCGTTAATGAGTGTACGGCCTAGATAAGTTTTTAGAAAATAGACCTCAAATTAGTTTCGTTCGCTTCATGGATGACGTGAATGTTGGCGTTAACACCGTCGAGGAGGCTAAAACCGTCGTTCGTGATATGGATCTTTTGTTGCAGACACGACAAATTCGTTTGAATAGTGGAAAAACTAGTATTCTGCGAGCGGCTGAGGCAGAAACGCACTTTATGATAAGAGAGAATGTAGCGCTGGACAGCGCGACGGAGACGATAATTCGAAAAGAAGCTAAGAGGTTACCGTTGGATCGGGAAAGAAAGTACTTGAGAAGATTTTTCTTTAGGTACTACAAATCCGGTAAATTTGATCAAGGGAACGGGGAAAAAATTCTGAAAAGATTTCTACGAATTATTAGACATTGTGGGGGTGAGTTACCTATCAAGATCCTGCGAGATATCATCCGATTAAGGCCAGCCTGCAGATCGAGCGTGTTTGGATTTATCGCCAGCCATCCACTTACACCAAATAGCGTAGGGATTGTGCGCGAGTTTATCATCCACCCGATGCGAGTAGAAGATTATTCGTGCTTGAGCGCTGCACATCATCTTGTCGAAGGATGTTGCGCTCGGGACATCGGACAAAAGTCTTTAATAAATTCGATGATCAGTCATATTTCACAAAATGGTATTTACGGGCTGGCAGCAGCACTGTGGCTTGCTTCTAAGTATCTTGAGGCCGATGAATTCATGATGCTGGTGTCAGATACCAAGAAAATCTGGAGCGTTGACGTGTTACTCGGACGTCTTGTTGGCGGACTATTGTCTCGAATGACAACATCCGCAGACGAGAAGATTTTCGAAGAGATGGTTCTCTCGTCCGGCAATCACGAGGCAGTTAAAGTCTTAAAATTTCATCAAAGTTTGATGAACTATCCTCAAACATTTAATGGAGTTCGCAAGATAATATCGGCTCCAAATCAATCGAAGCCCTTAGCGATTTCTCATTCCATTTTTTTTATGATGATTTTAAGCGTTTTTAAAAATGAAAATCTCACGCACAAAGTAAAAAGGAATTTAATGTCAAAACATAGAAAGGCGTGGTCGGATCGATTCTACAAAAACGCTGGTAGATCTGTTGTGCAGCCAACAACATTGAAACACGAAATCGGATAAATGCAGTCAGGGCAGTTTGGGGACAGTCACCGAGCTAACCTTTTCACCTCGTTCCGCCCGACGAAGGTCTCGCAAGCGGTCAAGCATCCTGAACCGGTTGGAAAGACTGGGAGTTAGCGCCGGACAAGCCCCTTCGAGACCCCGGTTCAAGCCCGGGATAGGTGACGCTTCGGGGCTCCTCGGGGTGAGTGTTGGGGACTGATGGCTGTACCCAACTTACACGGGTAGGCCGATTAGCCCCCTAACTCCCGTTCGTCTCGCGGAACGGATGTGCCGGATAGGTCCCCATGATCCGCACCGCGTCGGGCGGGCAGAAGAAGCGGAGTTCCTCGAGCGCGTTGCGCATCGGGGTTTTCTCGGGGTGGCCGTCGGCGTCGACATAGAACTGCGCCGCCTCGAAGGAGCCGCCGACCATGTAGGACTCGAGCTTGGTCAGGTTGATGCCGTTGGTGGCGAAACCGCCCATCGCCTTGTAGAGCGCGGCGGGAACGCTGCGTACCCGGAAGATGATCGTGGTCACGCAGCGGCCTTGGCCCGGCGGCGGGACGATCGGCTCGCGGCCCATGATCAGCATCCGCGTGGTGTTGTGCTCGGCGTCCTCGACGCTCTCGCGCAGGATGTCGAGGCCGTAGATCTCGGCGGCGAGGCGCGGGCCGATCGCCGCGATCGTTGGGTCGCCGCGCGCCGCCACGTCGCGGGCGGCCCCGGCGGTGTCGGGATGCTGCACCGGCTTTGCCCCGAGCTCGCGCATCAGTTTGCGGGATTGGCCGAGCGCGTGAACATGGCTGTGGATCTCCTTCACCTGGTCGATGCTGGAGCCCTTGACGCCGAGCAGCATGGCGTTGACGCGCTGAAAATGCTCGCCGGTGATGAACAGGCCCGATTCCGGCAGGAGATGGTGAATATCGGCGACCCGACCGGCCACCGAGTTTTCCACCGGCACCATGGCGCATAGCGCCCGCCCCTCCTGCACCGCGCCCAGCATATCCTCGAAGCTGTGACAGGGCAGCGGCTCCAAGTCCGGGCACGCGGCCTGGCAGGCCATGTGGGAATTGGCCCCAAGCTCGCCCTGGAAGGCGATGGTACGGTTCGGATCGGACACCGTTTTTCCTCTTATTTTCAGGACATTAACAGAAGGCGCGCGCGCTCGAGATCGGCGGGAGTATCGACACCGAGCGGGACGGTGTCAACGCGGGCCACGTCAATCCGCATCCCCGCCTCCAAGGCGCGCAATTGCTCCAGCTTTTCCATCTTTTCCAGCGGTGACTGCGGCAGTGCCACGAAACGCGCGAGGGCCTCGGGGCGGTAGCAGTAGATCCCGATATGATGAAACATCGGGCCACCCGTCGGCGCCGGAGCCTTGGTGAAATAGAGCGCCCGGCCCCTTTGTTCATCCGGCTGCTCCCAGGCGACGACGGCCTTGTTGACGCTGGTGCTGGTGCGTTCCTCGTCCAGGGTGATCTCGGCGGCGACGGTACCGATATCCACCTCGGGGCGATCCAGCAGGTCGAGGGTCGCGCGCACGGTCTTGGGTTCCAGCACAGGCAGGTCGCCTTGCAGATTAATAACCGCGTCGTGCCGGCCTTCCGGGTCGACGACGCCGAGGGCCTGATGGATCCGGTCGCTTCCCGAAGGCAGCTCGGGGTCGGTCAGAACCGCTTCGCCACCGGCCTCGCGCACGGCGGCGGCGATCACCTCCTCTCCGCAGGCGACGACAACCCGGCCGAGATCGGCCTCAACGGCGCGGCGCAGGACCTGCACGATCATCGGCGCGCCGTGGATATCGGCGATCGGTTTGTTCGGCAGGCGGCTGGACGCCATGCGCGCGGGGATCATCACGATCGGGTCACGAGGCAGCGACATCACGAGTTCCAAATATTGGTGGCTGGGCGAGCGAATGATTTGGGATTGCGGCGATATGCCGCGCGATCCGAATAGTCAAGAGTGCGCGTGGGATCTGTCAATTCAAGGCGACGCGCGGTAACAATGCGCCTGACAGTGGGCGCCTGACAGTGGGCGCCTGACAGTGGGCGACTGACTCGGGGGTGGCCTCGGGAGGCCGCGCGCCAATGGACAGGCGCGGCGTGAAACTGTAATTTGGTGCGCGCCCGAGATATGGGCGCCGTGGGCATGGATACAAGCGAGGACTAGGGCATGGCATCGCTGGAGATGAACAAGATCGCCGCGGGCGTACTTTGCGCGGGTTTGCTGGCGATGGCGGCGGGTAAGTTCGCCGATGTCATGGTGAGCCCGGCGCCGCTCGCCGAGAATGCCTATAAGGTCGATACCGGCGCCCTCGCCAGTTCCGCCGCGCCGACCGGGGATAAAGGGCCGAGCCTGGAGCCGGTGCTGGCGATGCTGGCCACGGCCGATGTCGCGGCGGGTGAGAAGGGTTTCAAGAAATGCGCGGCCTGCCACACGGTGGAAAAGGGCGGCAAGCATAAGGTCGGTCCTAACCTCTACGAGGTGGTGAACGGTACTCCGGCCGGCAAGGACGGGTTCAACTATTCGGGCGCGATGAAGGATCTCGGCGGCAATTGGGACTATGTCTCGCTGAACGGTTTCCTCGCCAACCCGAAGGGCTATGTTAAGGGCACGAAGATGAGCTTCGCGGGTCTGAAGAAAGTGGGGGATCGCGCGGCGATGATCGCCTATCTGCGGAGCCTCGCCGACAGCCCGGCCGCCTTGCCGAGCCCCGAGGATATCGCCAAGGAAGCCAACGGCGGCTGATCCGATATTCCGTGTCTAGCGCGACGGCGCGCCCGACATGACCACCACCCTCTCCGAATTCGCGGATTTCGCGGAAACCCTGGTCGACGCCAGCCGAAAGATCATTCTCGGCTATTGGCGCCAGGACCTTGAGATCATCGACAAGGAGGATGAGAGCCCGGTGACGATCGCCGATCGGACCGCCGAGGCGCGAATCCGCGAGATGATCGAGGCCCGCTATCCCGATCACGGCATCGCCGGCGAGGAATACGGCAAGGTCCGCATGGATGCCGAATATGTCTGGTCGCTCGATCCGGTGGACGGCACCAAGGCCTTCATCAGCGGCTCGCCGCTCTTCGGCACCCTCGTCGCGCTGTTGCGGAACGGATCCCCGGTGCTCGGCGTGGTCGATGTTCCCGCCATGAATGAACGCTGGATCGGTGGCGAGGGGCTTCCCACCCGGTTGAACGGCAAGGCGGTGAAGACGCGAAAAGGGCAACCGCTCAATCTCGCGACAACGGGTTCGACCAGCCCCTCGATGTTCCGACGCGGACCCGACGCCGAACGGATCGCCCGGGTTCACGACGCGGTCAAGCTGCCGATCTGGGGCGGTGACTGCTACCTCTACGGGATGCTTGCGCTGGGTACCATCGATCTGGTGATCGAGCGGGGCCTGTCGGATTACGATTATCTGGCGCCGGCCGCGATGATCAAGGCGGCGGGCGGCATCGTTACCGGTTGGCAGGGCGAGGCCCTGGGCATCGGCACCACCGACCGCGTGGTCGCCGCGGGTGACCCAAAACTGCACGCCGAGGTTATCCGTCTGTTGAACGAGACCTGATACGGCTTTGAGATTGTTCACGCCCCCGCGACGCCCGTTGAAATCTCGCGCGGAATTCCTCATTTCATCCAAGACCGCCCCTGTGGTCCAATGAGTGAACCAAAAGCCGAGATTGATTCCGGGGAGCCGCGCGACATGCCGAGATCACTAAGTCTTCTGGCCGCGATTGTGTTTTGTGGCTGCGCGACGATGGCGTCCGGAGGGATGGCCGCTGACCCCACGCCGGCCCACGCCGTCGCCATGCACGGCACGCCGAAATACCCGTCCGACTTCACCCATTTCGACTATGTGAACCCCGACGCGCCGAAGGGCGGCGCCATCGTCAATGAGGCGACGGGGACCTATGACAGCTTCAATCCCTTCATTCTGAAGGGCGTGCCCGCCGCGGGGATCGGATTGCTATACGATTCGCTGATGTCGAGTTCCGCGGACGAGGCCTTCACCAAATACGCCGCGCTCGCCGAATCCGTCGTATTGCCGGAGGACCGGTCCTGGGTCGCGTTTAATATCCATCCCAAGGCGCGCTGGCATGACGGCGAACCGGTGAAACCCGAGGACGTTATCTGGACCTTCAACACCCTGCGCGAGAAGGGGCACCCGTTCTATCGAGCCTATTACGCGGACGTGCGTTCCGTGGAGAAAACCGGGCCGCGTCAGGTGACCTTCCGCTTTCCCGACGGCGGTAACCGCGAACTGCCCTTGATCGTCGCCGAGATCAGCATCCTGCCGAAGCACTATTGGGAAGGCCGGGATTTCTCCAAGACGACGCTTGAGCCACCCTTGGGCGGTGGGGCCTACCGAATAAAGGACTTCGAAGCCGGCCGTTCCATCACCTACGAGCGGGTCAAGGACTATTGGGGCGCGGAACTCCCGGTCCACAAGGGTCAGTCGAATGTCGATGAGATTCGCTATGAATATTACCGGGACCGCGAAGTGGCGACCGAGGCCTTCAAAAGCGGCGCCTTTGATCTTCGGGCCGAGAACTCGGCGAAACGCTGGGCCACCTCCTTCGATTTTCCGGCCCTGAAGGCCGGCCAGGTGATCAAGGCGCTAATCCCGCACGAGAATCCCACGGGGATGCAGGGCTTCATCTTCAACACCCGAAAACCTTTTTTCGCCGATCCCAAGGTCCGTCAGGCGATCGCGCATGCCTGGGATTTCGAATGGGCGAACAAGACCATCATGTACGGGGCCTATACCCGGACAAACAGCTACTTCTCCAATTCGGAACTTTCCTCCGAGGGTGGTTTGCCGGTCGGCGAGGAATTGAAAATTCTCGAGGGTTTTCGCGGCAAGATACCGGAGGAAGTCTTCACCACGCGCTACGAGGCGCCGAAGACGGACGGCTCGGGAAACAACCGCGGCAATCTTCGAATGGCGCTCAAGCTGTTGCGCGAGGCTGGATGGAAGGTCGCGGACGGTAAACTGCTGAATGATAAGGGCGAGGCCCTGGCCTTTGAATTGCTGCTGGCTCAGCCGTCCCTCGAAAAGCTCGCTCTACCGCTGCAACAAAGTCTGAAGAGGCTGGGCATCGAGATGTCGATCCGAAGCGTCGACGTGGCGCAGTACCAGGCCCGCGTCGACGCCTTCGATTTCGACATGATCGTCAGTGGGATCGGCCAGTCCCTGTCGCCGGGGAACGAGCAGCGGGACTTCTGGCATTCCTCCAAGGCGGACACGCCCGGTAGCCGCAACCTTATCGGCGTGCGGGACCCGGTCGTCGACGCGTTGGTCGATATGGTGATCAAGGCGCCGGACCGGGAAAGCTTGATCGCCAGGACGAGGGCGCTGGATCGGGTGTTGCTGTGGGGCCACTATGTGATCCCGCATTTCCATCTCCGCGCGTCTAGGCTGGTCTATTGGAACAAGTTCGGCCGGCCCGAGGTCGTTGCGAAATATTCCACGGGTTATCCGACGACCTGGTGGATCGACGAGGAAAAACAAGCCGCGCTGGAGGCTTGGCGCAAATCGGGCGGAAAATGAGGAGGTTGAGTTCCTTCTCGTCCGAATCCCAGGGGAAAGTCGGCCACGTTTTGTGTTGCCTTGGAGGCGAACCTAAAGGTGAAAGTGGGACTTGAAATCAGTGAGGGTGAAACGGGCCCGTATACCCGTCGTCCTCGCGAAAGCGGGGACCTCATGCTCCGTTGGAGAAGAGACGACCTCGGCCATTTTTCCGAGGTCCCCGCTTTCGCGAGGACTACGGGCAAGCTTGAACCGAACATCTCGTACACCAGTGGCTTTCGCGACGGTATCGACTTGCCGGGCGTCAAGGTCCGGGACCCGCGATGCTAGCCTATGTCGTCAAACGCCTGCTGCTGATCCCGATTACCTTGCTGGCGATCATCATCATCAATTTCGGGGTCATTCAGTTCGCGCCGGGCGGTCCGGTGGAACAGACGATCGCGCGCATTCAAGGCTTCAATATCGACGCCACCGCCAGGATCAGCGGCTCGAACAGCGGCGATCTGGCGTCCGGCTCCGAGTTCAAAACCGCTCAGGGACCCGGCGGCAATAGTGCCTCGACCTATCGCGGCGCGCGGGGGTTGGACCCGGAGATCATCAAGGAAATCGAGCGGCTCTACGGGTTTGACAAACCTGTCCACGAGCGCTTTTTCCAGATGATGCGGAACTATCTCGTCTTCGATTTCGGCACTAGCTACTACAAGGATCGGACGGTCGTTGAGCTGATCATCGAGAAGATGCCGGTATCGATCTCGCTCGGTATCTGGACGACGCTCCTAGTCTATCTGATCTCGATCCCCTTGGGGATACGCAAGGCGCTGCGCGACGGCAGTCGGTTCGATGTTTGGACCTCCGGGCTGGTGATCGTCGGGAACGCCGTGCCCGGCTTTCTGTTCGCGATCCTGCTGGTGGTGCTGTTCGCCGGCGGCAGTTTCTGGCAGATCTTTCCGATCCGAGGGTTGGTTTCGCCGGAATGGCGGGAATTCACCTGGTGGGAGCTGACGCTGGACTACCTTTGGCACATGGTCTTGCCGGTCGGCGCCATGGTGATCGGCGGTTTCGCCGGGCTTACCATGTTGACCAAGAATTCGTTCCTGGAGGAGATCAACAAGCAATACGTGGTGACCGCCCGGGCCAAGGGTCTGGCCGAGAGACAGGTGCTTTACGGCCATGTGTTCCGCAACGCGATGCTGATTGTCATCGCCGGTTTTCCCAGTGCCTTTATCGGTATTCTCTTCACCGGTTCCCTGATCATCGAGATCATCTTCTCCCTCGACGGCCTGGGTCTGCTTGGATACGAGGCGATCATCGGTCGCGACTATCCCATCATGTTCGCGACGCTTTACGTCTTCACCCTCCTGGGACTGCTTATGGGAATTCTCGGCGATCTCATGTACGTGGTGATCGACCGCCGCATCGACTTCGACACCCGCGAGGTCTGAGTGATGTCGGTTGGCGCGCAAGAGATCAACAACAAGCTTTTCGGTGTATCGATCTCGCCGCTCAACCGACGGCGAGTCGAAAACTTCAAGAAGAACCGGCGGGGATTCTGGTCGTTCTGGATCTTCCTCGTCGTCTTCCTGATCAGCCTCTGCGCCGAGATCGTCGCCAATGACAAACCCTATCTCGTGCGGTTTGACGGCGCGTTCTATTTTCCCGCGCTGATCGCCTATCCGGAAACCACCTTCGGCGGCGACTTCCCGTCCGAGGCGGACTACACCGATCCGTTCGTGAAGGAGTTGATCGAGAAAAAGGGATGGATGGCCTGGCCACTGGTGCCGTTCAGCTACGATACCATTGATCGCGAGCTCGGCCAGACCGCGCCGTCGCCGCCTGACTCGCGGCATTGGCTCGGCACCGACGATCAGGCGCGAGACGTCTTCGCGCGGCTGCTATACGGGTTTCGTCTCTCGGTGTTGTTCGGTCTGATCCTGACAATTCTCAGTAGCGTCATCGGCATCGCCGCCGGCGCCGTGCAGGGCTTCTACGGCGGTTGGCTGGATCTCCTGTTTCAGCGGTTCATCGAGATATGGGCCGGGATGCCGCAGCTCTACATCCTGATCATCATCTCGAGCATCCTGGTGCCGGGATTCTGGGTTCTGCTTTGTATCCTGTTATTGTTCAGCTGGTTGGCGCTGGTCGGCGTCGTCCGGGCGGAGTTCTTGCGCGCCCGGAATCTCGACTTCGTTCGCGCGGCGCGGGCGCTGGGCGTGAATGACGCCACGATCATGTTCCGTCATGTCCTGCCCAACGCCATGGTGGCGACAATCACCATGCTGCCCTTCATTTTGACCGGTGGGGTAACCGCGCTCACTTCTCTCGATTTCCTCGGTCTCGGTCTGCCGCCGGGATCGCCTTCGTTGGGAGAGATGTTGAACCAGGGCAAGAACAATCTGCAGGCGCCCTGGCTCGGCCTGACAGGTTTCTTCTCGCTTGCCGTCATGCTGAGCCTGTTGGTGTTTATCGGCGAGGCGGTGCGGGACGCCTTTGACCCTCGGAAGACCTTCGCATGAGCCCGCCGCTTTTGGAGGTCCGTGACCTGGACACAAGCTTCCATGCCGGTGGGAGCGTGACCGAGGCGGTCAAGGGCGCGGCGCTGACCTTGGAGAAGGGTGAGACCGTTGCCCTCGTGGGAGAAAGCGGGTCCGGGAAATCGGTGACCGCACTATCGGTGCTGCAACTTCTGCCCTATCCGACGGCGCGGCACTCGGCGAGAAGTTCCATCAAGTTCCAGGGTACCGAGTTGGTCGGCGCGCCGGAAAGCGTGATGCGGGACATTCGCGGCAATCGGATTTCAATGATTTTTCAGGAACCGATGACTTCGCTCAATCCGCTGCACGTGGTGGAGAAACAGATCGGCGAGGTGCTGGGGCTGCACAAGGGGTTCGGCCCGGCGGCGGCCCGCGCGCGGATTCTCGAACTGCTGGATCTCGTCGGTATCCGTGATCCGGAAAGCCGGCTGCAATCCTACCCGCATCAGCTCTCCGGCGGACAGCGGCAGCGGGTTATGATCGCCATGGCGCTGGCCAACGAGCCGGATCTGCTGATCGCCGATGAGCCCACCACCGCGCTCGATGTCACCATACAGGCGCAGATCCTCAAGCTTCTGAAGGATCTACAGCGCGATCTCGGCATGGCGCTGCTGCTGATCACCCATGATCTCGGTATCGTCCGCAAGATGGCGGACCGGGTCCGGGTGATGACCAATGGGGAGATGGTGGAAAGCGGAGCCACGGAAACGGTTTTCGGCACCCCCCAACACCCCTACACCAAGCGCCTGCTCGCCGCCGAGCCGAAGGGACAGCCCGACCCGGTCGCGCCGGAAGCCGAGGCGGTCCTGGAGACCGATGACCTGAAGGTCTGGTTCCCCATACAGCGGGGGATTCTTAAACGCACGGTAGGTCATGTGAAGGCCGTGGACGGGATCAGCTTGGCGGTGCGAGAGGGCGAGACGGTCGGGATCGTGGGCGAGAGCGGTTCCGGCAAGACCACGCTCGGCATGGCGGCGCTACGGTTGCTGTCCAGCAAGGGCGCCATCCGTTACCAGGGGCGAGAGATCCAGGGGCTCCGCTTCAAGGATACGCGACCGTTACGCCGGGAGATGCAGGTGGTCTTTCAGGACCCGTTCGGCAGCCTCTCGCCGCGAATGTCGATGGCCGAGATCATCGGCGAGGGGTTGCGGGTCCATGACCCAACCGATCTTGGTCTCGCGGGCGACGAGGCAATCGAAGCGCGGATTGACGAGGCGATTACCGAGGTCGGTCTCGACCCGGGGATGCGCAACCGGTATCCGCATGAGTTTTCCGGCGGACAGCGCCAGCGAATCTCGATCGCCAGGGCCATGGTGCTGCGGCCGCGGTTGGTGGTTCTGGACGAGCCGACCTCCGCCCTGGATATGAGCGTGCAGGCGCAAATCGTCGAACTACTTCGAGACCTGCAGCGCAAGCATCGTCTCGCCTATCTGTTCATCAGCCATGACCTAAAAGTCGTCCGTGCCATGTCGCACCGGATCATCGTCATGCGTGACGGTCTTGTCGTTGAGGAGGGTCCCGCGCGGGATATCATCGAGCATCCTCGCGACGCCTATACCAAGGCGTTGATGGCGGCCGCCTTCGACCTGGAAGCCGTCGAGGATGGTGTGGTACGGATGTGACCCTTCGAGACGCCATGCTCAAGATCAACGGACGATGTGGTTAAGGTTAGGGTGTGTGATGCCTGCCGTTTTATTCCATTCCCACAATGATTCTCCCGAAGCATGGGGTGCCTCCTTGCGCGCTCTGCTGCCCGATCTCGATTTTCGGGTCTGGCCCGATGTGGGCGACCCGCTGGATATCGAGTTTGCCCTGACCTGGGCGCTGCCTTCCGGCAGTTTGGTGGAGATGACAAACCTGAAATGCATTTGCTCGCTCGGCCAGGGCGTCGACCATGTGTTCCGCGATCCACACCTGCCCGCCGGGGCCATGGTCATGCGCCTGGTTGATCCCTGGATGGCCCAGGCGATGAGCGAATGGATGCTGCTCAATATCCTGCGTTTCCATCGCCAGGGACCCGAATACGAGGAACTGGAACGGCAGAAGCAGTGGAAGGTCCTGCCGCCGCCGGAAACCTCCGAGCGGCGGGTTGGGGTGCTCGGGCTCGGCGCGCTCGGCGCCGATACGGCGCGCAAGGCGTCGGCGCTGGGTTTCGATGTCGCCGGCTGGAGCCGGAGCGAAAAGCATATCGACGGCGTGACGGGTTTTCATGGCGCGGATCAATTGAAACCGTTTCTGGCGCGCACGGATATCCTGTGTTGCCTCCTGCCCCTGACTCCGGCGACGACGGGCATCATCAACGGCGATACCCTCGCCGCGCTTCCGGCGGGAGCTTTCGTGATCAATGCCGGACGCGGCCAGCACGTGGTCGACGAGGACCTGTTGGCGGCGCTGGAAAGCGGCCATGTCGCCGGCGCGGCGTTGGATGTGTTTCATGAGGAGCCGTTGCCGCCGGAAAATCCGTATTGGGAGCATCCCAAGGTGCGGGTCTGGCCCCATGTCTCGGCCCAATCCAACGCCGATAGCGCGGCCGAGCAGGTCGCCGACGCGATCCAGAAGGTCTTCGCGGGTAAAAATCCCAACAATCTGGTTGATCGTGACCAGCAATATTGAAAGCAACGCGCCGCCGCGGTACGTCTTCCATCATATTCCCAAATGCGGTGGCAACAGCCTGCTTGCTCATCTCGCCTTGCGTTTCTTTCCGGTTGATGACTATGCCCGAAAAGGGCCCGGTGAGATGAACCACGAAAGCGCGGATAGCTTTCGCGCCAGAAGGCTCAATCTCGATGAGCTCGATTGGGAATCGCCTCAACCGCCGATCCTCACGGGACATTTCGAGCTACCGGGCTGTGCGTTGTTCGAAAGGTATTCGGAAACGGAGACGCCTCCGTATCGAAGGATTGTTTTGCTGCGCGATCCCCTGGACAGGGCGATTTCGTATTTCCATTATGCGCGGCGATCCGGAAGGTTTCCGTTGCGGCATGAGTCCCTGGAGGCGTTCCTCGCGAGCTTGGATAATCCAATGGCACGCCTTATCGCGCCAAATCCGAAGCACGCTCTTGGCGCCCTGGCGAAATACTGGTTCGTCGGCACGTTGGAAACAGCGGCATTGGATCTGCGGCGCCTGGCCCCGCTACTGGGCTTGGAAGCGAAGACGATGCCTCACGCCAATCGGACCTCGAGGCCGAACATTTTCTTGGCCGATTCCGTGTTCGATGAATTCAAATCGCGGAATTCTCTCGACTATCAGTTATGGCGAACCGCCCGTGATTGGAGCCTAGCGGGTGGCCTCGAGCGCCGTCGCGAACTAGGATGGCGGCTCCCGTGGTTCAATGAGGAAGAAAGGATTCGGTTTTGCCAACCATCGTCATCAAGCTCGGCGAGGAACGGGCGGATCACTATATAGAGGAACTTCACAAGCTGGACCCCGATCTGACGATCCGGGAATGGCCGGACGTGGGAGATCCGAGCGATGTGGATATCGCCATGGTCTGGAAGATGCCGCATGGAGAGTTGGCGAAGTTCCCGAATCTGAAGCTCATCATGTCGATGGCGGCGGGCGTTGATCACGTGTTGAGCGACCCGGACATGCCGCGGGACGTGCCCCTGGTTCGCGTCACGGACCCGCATATGGCGCGGTCCATGGGTCACTGGGCGGCGATGAACATTCTCAGGCTGCACCGCGAGACCGCGTATTACGATGACCGCCGAAGCCGTAGGGAATGGTCGCCGGAGCGGGCCTTCGACACTGACTCCGTCCAGGTCGGGCTTCTGGGCCTCGGCTATCTCGGCACCCACGTCGCCAAGATGCTGAAGGCCATGGGAATCAAGGTTCAGGGTTGGGCGCGAACCGCGAAATCTATTGAGGGGATCCGGTCGTATCAGGGCGTCGATGGCCTCCACGAGATGCTCGCGTCGACCAATTATCTGCTCTGCCTGTTGCCGAGCACGCCCGAGACAGTGGGGATCATGAACGCCGAGCTTTTCTCTCGCATGCCTCGAGGGTCCTATGTCCTGAATTGCGGCCGCGGCGCGCAACTCGTCGAGCCGGACCTGACGGCGGCGCTTGATTCCGGGCAGATCGCCGGGGCGGCGCTGGATGTGTTCTCCGTGGAACCACTACCCCGGGATCATCCGTTCTGGACCGACCAGCGGATCATCATGACGCCGCATCACGCCTCCGAGGTATACGTGCCGGCGGTGGCGGCAACGTTCCTGGACAACATCCGACGGTGCCGTGAAGGCCGACCGGTGAACGGTTTGGTCGACCTAAGTGTCGGATATTAGAGATCTGATTCGAGGTTACCCGTAACGCTTTTTCAGCATGGCGTAGATACCGCGAACACCTTGGGCCTCGCCGCCTTCCGGGCGTCCTGGCCGCGCGCTGGTGTTGAAGGCCATGAGGTCGATATGCGCCCACGGGATGTCCGGCTCGACGAAATGCTCCAGGAACAGGGCCGCCGTGATCGCGCCGCCATTGGGCGCCGAGCCGGTGCTCGAGATATCGGCGACCGTCGAGGACAGGAAGGGCTTATATCCCGGCCAGAGTGGCATCCGCCACATCGCGTCATTGGCCTCTGTTCCGTTGCTCAGCAGCGCGTCGGCCAGATCATCGTCATTGCAGAAGAGCGCGGGTACGTCCGAGCCGAGCGCGACCCGCGCGGCCCCGGTAAGGGTCGCGAAATCAATGATCATTTCGGGTTTCTCGCTTGCCGCCTCGGCCAGCGCGTCGGACAGGATCAGTCGTCCCTCGGCATCGGTATTGCCGACCTCGACCGTGAGCCCCTTGCGGGTTTGCAGGATATCGCGGGGATGGAAAGCGTTACCTGAGATCGCGTTCTCAACCGCTGGGACCAGGACCCGCAGGCGTAGCGGCAGCTTGGCGTCCATGATCATGTGCGCCAACCCGAGAACCTGCGCCGCGCCGCCCATGTCCTTCTTCATGTTGAGCATGCCGGATGCTGGCTTGATATCCAGGCCGCCGCTGTCGAAACAGACGCCCTTCCCGACCAGGGTTACCCTGGGTGCATCCGCCTTGCCCCAGGTGATGTCAATTAGCCTCGGCTCCTGAGCCGCGGCGCGCCCGACCGCGTGCACGGAGGGATAGTTCTCGGTTAGCAAGCTCTTGCCGGCGATGATCTTGACCCGCGCCCGATGCGGCTTGGCCATGGCTTTCGCCGCGTCCGCCAGATCCGCCGGGCCTAGATCCGCCGCCGGCGTGTTTATGAGATCTCGGATGAGTCCGATGCCGGCCGCCATTCGTTCCACCTCGGCCTTGTCCGCGTTTTCGGGAAGCACAAGTTCAGCTTCGGGTTTGGCCATTTTCTTGTATCGGTCGAAGCGATAGCAACCGAGCGCCCAACCCAACGCCGCCGCGGTCGCCTTTTCGGACGACAGCGTCGCGTCGAGATAATAGCGACCCTTTGGCAAGCTCGATGGCAAGCCCGCGAGATCCCAGATCCCACCCCCAGGCGAATCACTGTCGGAAACCCCCAGAAGAACCCGCGCCATGCCACCCTTATCGTCCGGGAGGTAGGCAACCGCGCCGGGCGCCGCCTTGAATCCCGTCGCGGCGATCCATTGCGTCAATTCCTTGGAGGCTGTTTTTTTCCAATCCTTGAGCCCCGCCTCGGTTAGCGGCGAGATGGGAATGGATGCCGAAGTCTTGCGCGCGGCGAAGGCCATCTGGGCGATTTCCCTTTTGGTTTCCAGGATGCTTTAGGCTGGTTTTCGCAACTGTTGTCTTTCAGGGGATGCTCGTGTTGTATCCGCTGGTGCGTTCCGTCTCAAGGCCGACGAGGGAGTGCGGGTCATGAAACCAGCGGGCTCGTTGGCTTCTTGGCAAAGCGGTTGCGCTGGTCCGCCTGACAGGCTCAAATACCCTTCGCGGGAACTTTTGGAGCGTCGCCCATGGGTGACCTAACCCTGGTCATCGGCAATAAGAACTATTCGTCCTGGTCGCTTCGGCCATGGCTTGTTTTGAAAGCCGCCGAGGCGCCTTTCAAGGAAATTCTGATCGCGTTGGATCAACCCAATACGCGTCAGGAGATCTTGAAACACTGGCGCAACGGCACCGTGCCGATTCTCAAGCATGGCGATAACATCGTCTGGGAAAGCCTGGCGATTTGCGAGTATGTGGCGGAACTGTATCCCGACGCGGGGCTTTGGCCGAAGGATGTGCGGGCTCGGGCCATCGCGCGATCGATTTCCGCCGAGATGCACGCGGGGTTCGGGGCTCTGCGCGAACATATGCCGATGAATATCCGCAGTCGGTTTCCAGACGAGGGACGCAAGCCCGGTGTTCAGGAGGATATCAACCGCATTGCGGCGATCTGGCGCCGGGCCCGGGAACGCTATGGCGCCGAGGGCGGTGGAGCTTTCCTGTTCGGCGCGTTCACCATCGTCGATGCAATGTTCGCCCCGGTGGTTAGTCGATTCCGTACCTATGCGGTCGAGGTTGGCGAGGTTGAGGCGGCGTACATGGACGCGGTTTGGTCCCATCCGGCGATGCAGGAATGGGTGAAAGCGGCCCACGCCGAGCCCATGATTATCGATTCCGCGGAGTTCTAGCGTCGAGCCCCATCCGTCCCCTGGGATTAGAATTTGGCATCCACCGGCTTGGCGTTATACTTCGCCTGGAAGACCCCAGAATGGGGCGTTGGTCAACGGATCGCGGTGACCCGCATGCGAGACAAAAAGTCTAGAACGCGACGCCGTCGCAAACGCAGTACCGGCAACACCGCCATATTCGGCTGGGTGGTACTGTTCATCATTCTGCTGAACGTGGGTGCTCTCCTGGTGTTCGAGCCGGTGCGGGACCCTTTGGATGTCGAGAGCTATCTTCAGGATGATGCGCTCGTCCATTTTCTCATGTTCTTCTTTTGCGCGGTGATCGGTGGCCCCTTGCTATTGCGATGGTTTAGCCTCGGTATTGTAGCGATCGGGCTGCTTGGCTTCGGAATGGCCGCGGAGATTCTTCAGGCATTCTCGACGGAGCGGACCGCCGATTTTGTCGATTTCGTGGCCGACGAGGCGGGAATTCTCGCGGCGCTTATACTCATTGCCGTCGTCCGCCAAGTATTCCGCCTGGTGACGCCGGGCCATGCGCATGACGGCGGGGGTAGGCGAGAACGCGAGGAACTATATCTCGAGGAACGCGACTAGCCCGATCAGCGCCATCATGACACCGCAAGCCCGGAGATAGAGGTGGAGCGCCCGTCGGATGTTCTCCGGCTTGGCGTTGGTGTCGCCGTCACCCATCCAGGCATCGTCGACAACAACGCCGCCATAGGTTCTGGGTCCCGCTAGCCGGAGGCCGAGTGCCCCGGCCATCGCTGCTTCGGGCCATCCGGCATTGACCGATCGGTGACGCCCGGCATCGCGAAACGCCGATATCAGCGCCGCCTTGGCCCGATCGCCCCTGGTCAGGCAGGCCGCGATGGCGATGAACAGCGCCGCCAGTCTGGCGGGTAACAGATTGGCCAGATCATCCAGTCGCGCGGCCGCCCAACCAAAGTGAAGATGGCGATCGTTACGGTGGCCAATCATGCTATCGGCGGTGTTGAGCGCCTTGTAGGCGAGCAAACCGGGCAGTCCGAACACCAAGTACCAGAACGCGGGCGCGACAACGCCGTCGGAAAAATTCTCGGCCAGTGATTCGATCGCCGCGCGGCAGGTCCCGGCCTCGTTCAGGCTGACCGGGTCGCGCCCCACGATCAGCCGAACCGCGGCTTGGGCGGTGGCCAACCGCGCGCCGACAAACCCGCGCTCGACGGCCGCGACATGGCGATACAAGCTGTTTTGCGCCAGAAAGATCGAA
>Ga0181593_10002437_pt1 | contig 17104 bp, 14 predicted proteins | sample 071ome_19_FD_133756 | JGI IMG/M metagenome (GOLD analysis project Ga0181593, IMG submission 133756) | Coastal salt marsh microbial communities from the Groves Creek Marsh, Skidaway Island, Georgia - 071413AT metaG (megahit assembly) | ecosystem: Environmental > Aquatic > Marine > Intertidal...
AATCGTCCCCTGAGTCGCGATGATATCTGGCCCCTGATTCGGTTCATAACCCGTGACAACGGCGTAACACTCGAACAGGTAGGGGACTTCTGGGCCGCTCGCGTGGCGACTTCGACTCTCCCGACCGACATCGTGACACCGGAAACCGTCGGTGAGACCGCGGGCAACCGGGTTATGCAGATTACCCCGCTGACCTACGTAGCACCGGATGTCGCCACAGAGGTTCTGGCACCGATGCTGGAAGAAAATTCCATTATCAAGCTCACCAGTCGTAACGTGCTCGCCATCTCCGGCTCCGCCTCCCAGCTCGAACGAGTGAATGAACTCTTGACTCTGATCGATGCCGACCCGTTCGCCAACCAGGGTATCCAGCTGCTGCAGTTGCGCAATGCCAGCGCAGAAGAGGTGGCGACCGAGCTGGAGGAAATACTGGCTCTGATCGAAGGACCGACGCCCACCTACCAGGTCAAAGGCATTTCCCGCATTAATGCGATCCTGGTTACCGCCCCGGCCGCAAGGGGCTTCGATGAGATCGAGCGCTGGGTACGAATTCTGGACTCCGAAAACCAGGAGCAGGTGGAGCAATTGTTCTACTACCAGGTAAAAAACCTGAGTGCAGTAGAACTGGCGGAAACCCTCTCAAACGTATTTGAGGAAGACGAAGACGAATTTATCCCGGCTACCGCGGTTGAACCCCAGTCCGCCGAGGCTCCGGCGACCGACACTCCTGATGTAGCGCCTGCCCCGGTGGGATCCGCGACCGCGGTGTCGGCCAACCTGCGTGTCAGGATCGTCGCCGACGAAGCCACCAACAGTCTGCTGATCCGCAGTACGGCGCGCGACTATCGTCAGTTACTGACAACCATCAATCAGCTCGATGCCGTGCCGCTGCAGGTAGTGGTTAACGCGGTAATTGCCCAGATCACCCTGACGGCCGATACCCGATTCGGCGTTGACTGGTCGCGCGTGGCAGCCAATGCTGCGGTGAACGAGGTTTCCACGGAAACATCCACCTCCCTGTTGCCGCCGGCGGGGCTGGGGGGACTGCTGTTTGACAAGAATTTCGTGGATGGCTCGGCACAGGTCGATGCAACTCTGGAGGCTATCGCCGCCGATAATGAAGTCCGGCTGCTCGCCAGGCCGACCCTGACCGTGACCAATAACCAGGAAGGGCAGATCCAGATCGGCTCTGATGTGCCGGTTGAAGCCGGTCAGTCCATCGGTACTGGCGGCTTTGCCACCACCAATATCCAGTACCGGGAGACCGGCATAGTGCTGACCCTGACGCCGCAGATCAATGCTGACGGGGTGGTTAACCTGACAATAGAGCAGGAGCTTTCCTCGGTCGATAACAGCGCCTCCGGGGTCAATAACAATCCCGTGTTCAACAGCCAGAATATAAGCACCAACGTAGTAGTAAGAAATGGCGAGAGCGTTGTCCTGGGCGGGCTGATCCAGGAAGACAATCAGGATCTCAACACCGGCGTGCCGGGGCTTAATCGCATTCCGGTGCTGGGCGGGCTATTTTCCTATCGGCAGGACCTCAATGAGCGCCGCGAGCTGTTCATCGTGCTCCGACCGGAAGTGATCAATCTAAATGATGAAAGCTCACTGGGTTATTCCGAAATCCTGGATCGTTTCGAACTGGCTGCGGAGCTCTTTGAAGAGGCAGGGATCTGAGCCGGGCGAAAGTCTTGCCGGCGAGAGGAGTATCCCGCAGAATCGCTGATACCGAAGAGGGCGGAAAATTGTGCAACAGAGTATGACCATGAAAGATAACTCGCATTTGAAGCGTGATCGACAGGCAAAATTGAGCAGGGGTTTCACCCTGATCGAAATACTGGTGGTGATGGCCATAATAGGGATGCTTGCGGTGATGGTGGCGCCCAATATTTTCAGACAACAGGCCGGCGCGATGCGCGATGCGGCGCTTTCGCAGATCTCTTCACTGGAAACCGCCCTGGACTCCTTTCGTCTGGACATGAACCAGTACCCCGACAGCCTGTCTGAACTGATGGAAAATGAGTCCGGCAGCGCCAGCTGGAATGGGCCCTACCTGAGACGGGAGATACCAGCCGATCCCTGGGGGAACGAATACGTTTACCAGTCCGACGGGCGTAACTTCACGCTTATATCCTACGGCGCAGACGGTGTGCAGGGCGGCGAAGATGATGACGCCGACATTGGCCTCTGACAGAGCAGCCAGAGCGCGATGTAACACCGCCGTGCTGGCGACAGGCGAGCGGCACCCCCCACTTTTGCTCCGGGCCGGAGGTTTTACCCTTCTTGAACTAATGCTGGTGATGGCCATCATCGCGATGGCTGGCTTCATCCTGGTCCCCGGCCTGGGTGGCCTGGAAACCCGCACCTTCAATGCCCGGGTCCGGGAAGCTCATACCCTGCTGAACCTGGCGCGACGTTCGGCAGTCGTCAGCGGCCAGCCCAGTGTGGCCAGGTTTTCTGTCGCTCCCGACGCTGTCGATCAGGCTCCGTTGCTGTCCTCGTTCAGCGTCGGGCAATGGGACGGCAGCGGGATCGCGCTGACGTTTCAGGACAGTGCCGACCAGGAAATTGAAGTACAGGAAGTTCTGGATATTACTTTTTTCCCCGAGGGTGGCAGCACCGGTGGAAGTCTGCTTCTAGCGGATCAGGACCGGCTTGCCAGTATAGTGATAAACCCCTTCACCGGCAGGGTGGAGACAGAATTCCTGGACGAGCGTTAGAGCGGATGCATGACTAATTCGAGTGCAACGACAATTTCCGGGCACCCCCGCCAGTCGCCGGCGAAGACGCTAACTCGGCGCCAGAGCGGATTTACGCTGCTCGAGGTGATCGTGGCACTCGCCATCACCGGCTTTTTGCTGGGCGGCCTGCTTACCCTGCTGGCTGGTAGCAAGCAATTGTCCTGGCGTTCGGAAGCCAGTCTGGTGCGTGCCATCGATGCCCGGGCCCAAATTAATTTCGCCTTGCTGGAAAATGAATACAACGAGGTGGAACCGGTGCTTGAGAATGACCGCTACTTCGTGCGAATCGGCGAAATACTGGAAGATCCGGAACGTAAGACCCAGGCCATCAGTTACGCTCTGGAGACCTACGAGCTCGTCAGTGAGGAGCGCGATGAAGTGATCATCGGAACCCGCTGGTTGCAACTGGAACTTCCGAGGTAACAGTTTCGTGAATACGCCATCGGACAGAATCGGTTTCTGGATCAGTAAGACAACAATAACCTCGCGCGGATTTACCCTCGTGGAAGTGGTCCTGGCGATGGCGCTTACTGCCACCCTGATGGGGCTGTTGAGCACCGGCGTTTACGTGGTGGCGCGTGACTGGAACAACAATGCTGACCGACTGGACCGCAACCTGGATGAGGCCGTGTCCATTCTGCAGATCGACCGCGCGCTGCACGGCGCTTTTCCCCATAGCTTTGTCGATCCGGACACCGCAACCCGCTACGTGTACTTTGTAGGTGAAGAAGATTATCTGAGCTGGGTGTCTACTGTGTCGCCGCAGCGTCAGCCAGGCCTGATAGCCTGGGAACTGTTTTCCGGCGATCAGGGTGTGGAACTCAGTCTGGCGCCGGCCTTCAGCGACGAGCCCGGAGAACGTCTGGAGCAGACGGAACCCCAACTGATCTTGCCCGGCTACGAGGCCACGTTCAGTTTTCTCTACCAGGAGCTTGACGAGTCGCGCCAGTGGCGGGATGACTGGCTGGGGGAAGAAATGCAGAGTTTGCCGCTGGCAGTACACGTGCGGTTTACTCCGCTGGACGATCAGGACGATGAGTTGCAGGAACTGGAGGTGGTAGCACGAATCGCCAACAACCAGCATCGCAACCTGCAGCCAAGCCTGTTTCAGGGCGACGTTTTTCGGGGTAACCGGTAAGGATCCATGGACGCCAGGGTATCGAGTCAGAGGGGATCGGTAATAATCATCGTGCTGTGGACCGCGGTATTGCTGACCGTGATGGTCACCGCCATGGCCAGCAAGGTGCGCCTTTCCGCTAACACCGCCTTCCATAATCAGCAGGGCGTCGGCCAGTGGGCACATGTCACTGCCGCTATCAACCAGGCTTACATGGAACTGATGCTGGAGCAGATGCCAAGGCCGGTCGGTGAGGTGCTGGAGGAGGACGAGGACGGCGAAATCCTGGTTCCGGCGTATCGATTCAACGGTCAGCCGCTGGAGCTTGCTTACCCGATTGATGCAGACATCGTGGTCAGGATTTACGACCACGCCGGCAAGATCAATCTGAATCGCATTCCGCGCGGCAATATGCAGTCGATCATCGAGAAACGGCTGGGCGGAGAGGATGCCGATCCGGAAGAAGTTCAGGATTTGCTGGCGGCCTGGACCGATTGGACCGATCTGAATGACCTCGAAAGCCTGAACGGCGCAGAAGAGGAGTATTATCAGTCGCTGGATCCTCCCTATCGGCCGCGAAACAATCCGGAACTGGAAACCGTCGAGGAGATTTTACACATCAGGGGCTTTGCCGAGCTGTTCGATGGCGTCAACCTGGACGCTGCCTTCACTATCTACGGCAATAACCGAACGGTGAACATGAATCTTGCTACCCGCGAAGCGATGCAGCTTTTACCCGGTCTGGACGAGGAACTGATCGAGCGCATCATCGCATTTCGTGAAATCGAGGACATTAACAATCGCGCCGAACTGGCGGAACTGGTGCCGTTCGAAAATCTGGCGGAACTGTCAAACTGGGTGGGCAACAACACCTCCAACGTCTATTCGATATTTGCCTACCCGCGACTCGCGCTATCCGAGCAGCTACTGGAACAGCTCGAGCAGAATCCCGATCAGGATTTCAATCCGGACCCGGTAATCCAGGCGTACACCGAAACCGTCGAGATTCGCGATTTCAGCAACCCGCCCCGGGTTTTCAAGGTGAATCCCTATGGCTACCTGCCGGATACCGCGCCGGCGCGGATTCACGAGTACGACATCGAATTTTAATCAGTGATCTTTGTGGCCCGGAAGCTGGGCTTTTTGCGCTACTTTCCAGCTGCTTGCCATGGTCAACGGACCGACTCCCTTGTTCGCAAGCACACGAATGGGCTGGGTGAATCGGGTTTCATACCAGAGCAGACCGCTGCGGTCAGCCACTCCGCCGAGTACCGAAAACTGCCCGCTGCGAATGGCAAGGCGATCGATCCGCAGTGAGATATCAAAGCGATCGCCCTGTCGGAACGGTCCCTTGTCGAGCTCTGCATTGTCCGAGGTGTGCCAGGACGCAATGATATCCTCGGGACTTCGCACCAGAGCGAAGCCGAAGTTTGCTTCGGCACCGTCCTTGAGGATTTCCACTTCCATGTTCAACAGCAGGTCGGATAGCGGAGCGACTTCGGTAATCGCGATCCCATCCGGCGTCGTCACCGTAATGCTCCTGATACTGAAATCACGGGAGTTACTGCTCTCCTGTCCTTCAAGTTCAGCACCATCGGTGGCTTTGGGCTCCCGGGGTTCGAGCTCACCAAGGTCCGCCTCGATGGTGTTGTAGGTCTTCTTATTGTTGCAATAATCCTCGTAATGGGCGACCACCTCTTCGCTGGTGCCGATTTCCCGAATTCTGCCGCTGTCTAGCCAGATGGCCGTGTCGCAGAGATGCTGTATGTGGTACATGGAGTGGCTGCAGAACACCATGGTTTTCTGCTGTTCCCGAAACTGGTTCATGCGGTCCACACATTTCTTTTGAAATGCCATATCGCCAACGCTGAGGGCCTCGTCGATTACCAGAATATCGGGCCTAACCATGGTGGCTATGGAGAAAGCAAGACGCACGAACATGCCAGAGGAGTAGGTTTTTACCGGTCGGTCAATAAAATGGCCCAGCTCGGAAAACTCGATGATGTCATTCTCCATTTCGGGAATGTTGTCATCCGGAACTCCGAGCAGGGAGGCGTTCAGGTAAATGTTCTTGCGACCGGTAAAGTCTGGATGGAAGCCGGCCCCCAGTTCCAGCAGGGCAGCAACCTGCCCTCGCACATTGATGTACCCGGAGCTTGGTTGCAGCGTTCCTACCAGCAGTTTTAGCAAGGTCGACTTGCCGGCGCCGTTATCGCCAATAATGCCCAGGCTCCGGCCATTCTCCAGCTGGAAAGTGATGCCGCTGAGCACGTGGTGAATGCTGTGTCTTGGTTTACGGAACAGCAACTCCGTCAGTCGGTCCCGGGGCTGCTGGTAAATCTTGAATTCCTTGTGCAGGTCTTCAACCTGTATGCGATACCGGGTAGTCGCGCCGAGTTGTATTTCGTTTGCTTGATTCATGGCTAGAGTACGTCACCGAAAGCATGCTTGATGCGCATGAATAGCCAGCCGCCGATCAAATAAGTGACCAGAGAAACAACCAGCACGATCTGCAGATTCAGCAGCGGGAGCTCTCCCGCGAGCACTATTTGACGGTAGAGTTCCACGAAGCTGTGCATCGGGTTGTACAAAAACAGGCTTCGAACCTCCGGGTCTTGAATGATGGAGATTGGGTAGACAATCGGAGTCAGAAAGAACCAGCTGGTAATAATCAGCGCCACCAGTTGCTGCAAATCTCTCAGGAACACGCAGAAGGCGGACAGAATCGCCACCAGGCCCATGGTAAATATAAATTGCAGGATGAAGATCAGCGGCACCAGCAGCCATAGAACGTTCAGGTATCCGTCAAGCGCCAGGTATCCCAGTAGCAGCACAAACCCGATGCAGTGCGTGAGGTAAGGAATCAGAGAACCTACTACCGGCAAAATGTTCACCGGGAATACGACTTTGGTAATCAAAGGCGCTTTTTCGAGCAACAGATTCGGGGCTTTGCCGAGGGCGTCGGCAAAAGCGAACCAGGGCAGGTAGCCTGTCATCATGAATATTACAAAGCTGGTCTGGCCGAATTCCGGTGGCGCGCGGACGCCGAACACATAGCGAAACACGAATGCATAGATGAGAATATTGACCAGCGGGGTGATGAACAACCACAGGATACCGCCGACGGAACCTGCAAACTGTCCGGCGAAATCCTGTCTGACAAAATTGTGAAACAGCCGGTAGTTGTCGACGGGTGTGAAGATCCATTGTCGCAGCAAGGAAAAAATCATGATTACGGGGCTGTTACTCTCGAGTTCGGTCGTGGTGGATTTGGATCCAGTACAAGGCTGCGAATTTAACCATGAATCAAGATTAAACAGGAACTTTTGCTGCGTATTCAATGGCCCGGTTGAGTGGGCATGCCAGCCGGTCCAGGGTTTCAATCGGGAGCAGAATTATGAAAGAGCGACTACTTGCTCACAGGTTTGTTCAATGAAATGCGCCCGACGCTTTTCTTGCCACCAGTGCGGTGTCATCGTTCAACCAGTGTGGCCAGACGTGAGTCGGCCAGCCGGCGTTCTTCCACAGCAGGTGCACTACCGCCAGCCACTGACGCAATTGACTGCTGTTAAGCGCCAGGTTCGCCAGTTCCTGGTCTCCCTGACGCAGGCGAATGCGCATCAGGTTCTTGTTAAGATTGAGATCGATGCTGTGAATCAGGATCGGCTCCGGCAGGATTTCTACTGATTGCGGTTCACCAGGGTTCGCGGTCTGGGTTGGCTTGCTACTGGGCTTTGGTTTAACGGGTTCCTGCGTGAACGCCTGTGCCATCTCCCGGGCCTGGTCGCTGTTTTCGACTTTAGTCAGGTCAACAGGGTTATTTTTTTGCAGCCAATCCACCAGCACCGGAATTGTCTTGAGCAGCAGCCGCTGGGTTAGCCAGAGAGAGACAGTTTCGCCCTCGCTGTCTTCACCGGTGAGCAGAATGCGATCGTCTTCACCTTTGTACTGGGTTGTGAATCGTTTCAGATTGCCCATTATCAGTTTCCGATCAATTGCCGGGTTCCACCAGCCAGCCACCGATTTCCACCAGGTCGTCTGCTGTGAGCAGTCCCGCCTCGCGTTTCAAATCCAGGAGTATTTTGATGTGTTCGTAGCGAGTTCGTTGCAAGTCTCTCTCTGCCTGAAACCGGTCGCGCAATGCGTTGAGTACGTCCACACTGTTGACGGTGCCGAGTTCAAAACCCCGCTGCCTGGCTTCAGCAGACAGGGTGGTAGATTCTACCAGGCGTCTCGCGGCATCGGTGCGGATTTCGCTGGCTTTGACCAGCAGGTAGGCGGCTCGCGTTCGGGTACTGACGTCCAGTTGCACCCGTCGTAACTGGTTGTCTGCGATGCTTTGCAGGCTGACTGCCTCGCTGATTGCGGCTTTATTGCTGCCGCCCGCATAAAGGGGAATTGAAACATTCAGTCCGATATAAGTATTGTCCGTTTGGCTGATTGGTGCATTGTCAAATCCCAGATTGGAGTTCTGCTGTTGTACTATCAGACTGACCTGCGGCATGTAGGCGCCTCGCCTCGCAGATACCCCCTCTCGCGCGGCGTCTCTGGCGAACTGACCAGCCTGCACAATGGGATTGTTGACACGCGCCTGCTCCACCCAGTAGCTAACGCCCTCATCGAGCTCAGGGACCTCGATATCGTCGTTGAGCGAACGCAGTGCCCCGGGTGTAACCCCGGCTATAGATCGCAGCACTTCTCGAGCAACTTCCAGCTCACTTTGCAGGGCCAGTTCTTCGGCCTGAACAGCTGCCAACTGCGCCTGCGCATCGTAGAGATCGGTTATCTGCGCCAGCTGTCGCTCATAGTAACTCTCGACCAGAGTTAACTGGGTAGCCAGGGCATTCAGTTCGGAGCGTATCGAAGTCAGCGCGTCCTCGGCCTGTAATACATCGAAATAGGCACTGGCAACTGTTGTCAACAACTCCCCCAGTTGCGCGTAGTATTCCGCTTCCCGCTGGTCCTCGATGTATGACGCCTGTCGACGGTTGGCGAATTCCCGCCAGTCGAACAGTAACTGACTCAACTGCACGTTGTAGCGTTTACCCTCGTACTCACGTAGCTGAAAGAGATCCTCTCTCTCATTGTCCGAGACGCTTGCGTTGGCATTCAGTTGCGGTAACAGACGACCGGTAGCGGCGCGTTTTCGGGCGCTGCCGATATTCAGCTGCTCGCGGGCAATTTGTAGCTCCGGACTGAAGCCGATCGCTGCAGTGAAGAAATCTTCCAGAGTAAAACCCAGCGCATCTGTCGCGGTGAACGATGCACTTTGTGACTGGGGATAAGCCGCGGGATTCCATCCTACTAGCAAGCTGGTCAGAACCAACGACAAGATTATGCGTTGCTCGCAATATGGCATTACTGTTCCCGGAAACTTCGCGCAAGGGCATTGGTGATAGGCTTTAACAGATATTGGAGGAAGGTTCGGGATCCGGTATTGATAAATGCATCTGCCGGCATGCCGGGCAATAGCGCCAGGTCTCCCAAATCTTCAAAGCCTTCCGGCGTCACCCGAATACGCGCCAGGTAGTAGGACGCACCAGTATTCGGGTCTTCAACTCTGTCCGCCGAGACGCTGAGGACACTGCCATAAATGGTTGGTACTGATCCCCGGCCGAAAGCCGAAAATCGTATAGAGGCTTCCTGCCCCGCAGAAACGCTGTCAATGTCCGTAGGCGAAATGTTGGCTTCTATAATCAGCTCGTCGCTTTGCGGAACAATTTCGGCAATTGGCGTGCCAGCACTGACAACGCCACCGACAGTGTGAATCTGCATACCATTCACAATACCCTCCTCAGGTGAGCGTATAACAGTCCGTTTCACAATATCCTCAAGAGCGATGACGCGTTCTCTAATGTCCTTGAGGTTTGTCTGGGTCTGGCTCAACTCGCTGACTATCTCGTTCTGGAATTGTCGGTCCTGCTGAAGAATTTCCAGGCGGGTTTCGCCGATTCGGATCTCGGTAGAAGAAATGTTGGCGGTCAGATCTGCAGCTTCTCCGCGGGTAGAAGCATAATTACGTTCAAGTTCCCGCAATCGTGTTTTATCTGAAAAGCCCTGACTCAGCAATGCCTGGGTATCTTCCAGCTCATCGGCATAGGATGCAGCCAACGATTCACGGGTTTCCTTCAGGGCTCGCAGGCCCTCTACCTGGGATTCGAGCTGGCCAATGCGCTGTTGTAGCACTTCTATACTGCCTTCGATTGCTGCCTTTCGGGCAGCAAAAATCTCGTTCTGAGCGGCCATTTCCGTCAGAGCGTCCAGGTCGCCGGATACGAGGAAATCGGGGTAGCTCACGGCATCCAGTCGGTCACGCTCGGCGATCAGACGAGCCTCCGTGGCAGCGAGAGCTGCCAGTTGGGCATAGGCAATCTCCAACTGTGCCAGCGGCTGGGTGTCGTCAAGGATAAGCAGGGTATCGCCAGCCTGAACAAGGTCGCCGTTGCGGGCGACAATTTCCTGTACGATGCCTCCTTCGAGGTGCTGCACCATCTTCTTATAAGATTCTACCGCTACGGTTCCTGGCGCAAAGGCGGCACTATCCAGGGGTGCTACCGCTGCCCATACACCGAACATACCGAATACCATGAACAAAACAATTAGCCCGAAACGCAGTGGCGAGCTGATGCCGGTGATTACCTCAACCTCCCCGTTCTGGTTTTGTGGTGTGGTATCTATCTGGACTGAATCATTCTCTGCCAAAGTTAAATTCCCTAGTTAAATTGGTATCCACTTAGTTGCTCATGCAGGGTACCTGACCGCCTGCTTACCCGGCTGCGCTGGGTAGACCGGGGTTCTGCACGTTCATCGCGGTTTTACCCGTCAGCTGCGCCAAAACTTTGTCACGCTCCCCATACGCGACGGCCATGCCGTCTTTCAGCACGAGAAGCAGGTCCACGCACTGCAACACTCCCTTGCGATGGGTAATCACTACCAGGGTACAGCCCTGTGCCTTGACGCGTTTCAGCGCCTCTATGAGCTCCCGTTCGCCCTGATCGTCGAGATTCGAGTTGGGTTCGTCGAGAACCAGCAGACAGGGGTTTCCGTACAACGCGCGTGCCAGGCCAATTCTCTGCCGCTGGCCGCCGGACAGAATACCGCCCACGCTGCCAATTACCGTGTCATAACCGTCTGGCAGGCGCAGGATGAGTTCGTGGACGCCAGCCAGTTTGGCAGCTTCGACGATCATCGCCGAGTTTATTTCGCCAAACCGGCATATATTCTCTGCGATGCTGCCATCGAACAACTCTATATCCTGTGGCAGATATCCAAGATTAGGTCCCAGTTCGGCACGATCCCAGGACGCGACATCGGCGCCATCCAATCGCACCTTACCTCCAGCTGACGGCCAGATGCCCAATAAGGCCCGGGCCAGAGATGATTTTCCCGACGCACTGGGTCCGATGATGCCCAGCGCCTGGCCGGCCGAAAGGTTCAGCGAAACGCCCCTTACCACCGGCGCTTTTGCACCAGGCGGCGTGACAAAAACCTGCTCGACATCGAGCTTGCCCGTGGGTGTCGGCAGGCTCATGGATTCCGGCGTTGGGGGCACTTCTTCCAGCAATTTGCCAAGACGTGCGTACTGCACTCGGGCAACTGAAAAAGCTTTCCAGCCCCCAACCATTAAATCTATAGGCGCCAGAGCACGGCCCAGCAAGAGAGATCCAGCGATCATCATCCCCGGGGAGATTGCTCCCTCAAGCGCCAGCCACGCACCGAGTCCCAGGGTCAGGGACTGAGCCATCATACGAAATGTTTTCGAGATACTGGTAAGCAGGCCGGAAGCCTTGCTGGCATTGGTTTGTAGATGCAGCACCTGATCGGAAAGCTTTTGCTGCTTGCGCCGCAGATCGTCAATCATTCCCATGGCGGCGATGATTTCAGCGTTGCGCAAGTTGCTGCCAATCTGATTGTTGATGGCCGCCGCCTGGGAGTTGGCATCCTTAAGCCTTTTGTTGGTAACTTTTTCATTGATGATCGCCAGCACGATCATAATGATGCCAGCGACGATGGCAGCGACCCCAAACCAGAAGTGAAACATGAACATGATGGCGACATAGATGGGAAACCAGGGGGCGTCGAAAAAAGCAAACAGGCCGTTTCCCGTGAGAAATTGACGCAAACCAGCAAGATCCCGCAGGGCCAGATCGGTTTTGGAGACGCCGCCGGTAATCATGGAATATCGGAACATGGCATCGTAAACCCTCTCCCGCAGATTCAGCTCGATACGATTACTGGCGCTGATCAGAATCATTGATCTGACCCACTCAAAGCCACCCATGGCTGCTAGCAAGGAAACCAGGAGAAGGGAAAGCATGGCGAGGGTGGGCAGACTGCCGCTGCTGATTACCCGATCGTAGACCTGCAGCATGTAAAGCACAGGCATTAGCATGAGCAGATTTACGGCCATGCTGAAGACGCCTGCGTACACAAAGTAGCGCTTGACATCGAGTAGCGCCTCGGCGAGCTCGGGATACCTTGAGCCTTTTGATTCGTTGGACATAGTGAATATCTATCTAGTTATTTTTGCTGCTAAACCAATTGCGGACCTGTATTGGAAATTTTGGCTTGACCGAGCCTCCCTATGTGGGGGGGCATCGTGCGTTTTTCCAGTGTTCAGTCAAAAAAAATCTCAAGAAACACTACGGGCCCGCCAGACGGTCGATTCCATTGCCTGAGCCCCTCTCTATTTTGCGATGGCGTGTCTGCGAACGGCAGAGCCTGCTGTGGCTAAAGCTCTTCATTGCCTTCGGCCAACGCTCTCAACAGTTTAAGATTATTGATCTGCAACCGCCCCGCCCCGTCCCGCTTTACCACCTGCTTGCTCTGTAGCGCCTGAAAGACGCGAGTGACGGTTTCGCGACTGATATTCAGCATTATGGCGATTTCCATGTGAGTAGGGGGATTAAGCAATTCCGAAGACTCGCTTGCCCTGTCGCGGTCCTGTGCGGGTACAAGTGCCCACAGCTGGAAACATACGCGCTGAGCAATATTTGGCAGGCCAAGCAGGGAACGTTGGAATGTCAGCTGCCGAACCCGCGCGGCCAGCCTGCGGCTCATATTGTTGACCACACTTGGCGCGGTCACCATGATATTGCGCATTAGCTCGATGGGCACCATCAACGTTGTGGAAGACGTCAGAGCAATGATGTACTCGGGCTGCGGGCCATCGTCAAAGAGTCCTAACTCTCCGCAGAAATCGCCGGGTTCAACGAAGTAAAGACCAACTTCCCTTCCGTCTATCGTAAAATCGACACCCTGCAAGCGACCCTCGAACAGGAAGCAGAGGTTGTCTTCGCGCTTTCCGGCGTTCAGGACGATGGCGCGACGGGCAAGTTTTTGCAGGGTCGACCTTTGCGCCAGCTCATTGAGAGCCGGTTCGGGGAGCGACTTTAAAATTGGAAACGTCCGCAGCATTTCTGGGGTTATTGCCATTTATTTTGACCCTGCTTTGTTGCTGCTGACCCTGCTGCCAATCGCCCCGAATCACACTGCCGGCTATCGTAAGTTCTTGAAACTCGTCGGCAAATGCAAGTATTTTTGCCCTTTGTGATTGTAGTCACTCGACTACGTAAACGAATGAGGTATCGTCGCAACGATACATGATGCGCCAGTTGCGGGCGGAGTAGACGTAGCGCATCGCGGAGAAACGCAGAATGAAACTGCCAATGACATTCGAACATTTCGTCAGGTTGAGCGCAATCTTTAGCTGCATCAGCTGTGGAACGAAGCAGGCCGTGGCGCTGTTTTCACTGATCTTTGTGGCGTGGGGGGCGTTCGCTGCGGAGCAACAGACAAACCCCCGGGTGGGCGAAGTAAGTTTGGTTCTGGGCAAGGCCTACATACAAAGCCCGCAGCAGGATTGGCGTCGGATTGAAGTTGGCTCGACGGTCCGGGTTAGCGACCAGATTGTAACCGGCAACAACGGCCACGTTCACATTCGATTTGTGGATCAGGCACTGGTCAGTGTCCGGCCCACCAGTGAGCTGCAAGTAGTGCGTTATGACTACGATGCGATGCGTCCGGATCAATCAACCGTCAAGTTCAACCTGGTAGAAGGCTCTGCTCGATCGATTTCCGGTGACGCTGCCAGGTCCGCACGCCAGCGCTTCCGTCTCAATACCCCGATTGCCGCAATCGGTGTGAGAGGTACAGATTTTGTGGTTAGCGCCACAACCGAAAGCGTCCGCGCCCTTGTCAATGAAGGCACTATTGTGATGGCTCCCTACTCCGAGCAATGCAATGTCGATGCATTCGGACCCTGTGCCGACAATGCCATCGAGCTGTCTGGAGATTCATTACAAATCCTGGAGTTGAATGCTGGTTCGACTTCGCAAGCGCCATCGACGCTTGAACGCAATCCCGGCCTGCTCCGCAGGGGAGCTCAGCTGGCGGAAGCAACCGATTCTGAAAACGGTGCAGAAAGCGATGGCGAAGATAGAGCGGACAACAGCGAGGTTTATCAGGAAGGGGTCACTTCGGTGCAAGTCAGAGCTGACGCCGAGAGGGTTGCGGTTGCCGGATCACCCAAAGAGCCCGAGCCGATCAGTGATTACACTCCCGCGTCGCCTGTGCTCGAGGCAAGTCTGAACGCTGGGCAGCTGGTATGGGGCCGCTGGTCGTGGGCAGAGGATCTGGGTGACCTGGAGCGCATCACTGTGTCTAGCGCTGTAGCAAGTGAAGGACGCGATATAACCATAGCCAATGACTCTTATGGTCTGTTCCGCGACAGCAGCACAGATCGGGTTCAGCCGGGTCTGGGTGTGGTCGGCTTTAACCTGAACAGTGCCCAGGCGTTTTACAGCTCGGAAAGCGGCATTGTCGCCATGCAGGTCAAAGGCGGGACGCTGAACATTGATTTTGATCGCAGCAGATTCGCTACCTCACTGAGCCTGGAGCACGAAGCTACTGGCCTGATTGGTCTCAGCGCGATGGGAAGGATCTACTCCGGAGGCTACTTCTACGACCGTTCGGCTACCCAGAACGTGGTCGGTGCAGTCAGCATAGATGGGAAGGAAGCTGGTTATTTTTTCGACAAGCAACTGGAATCGGGTGGTATCCAGGGCCTGACCTTGTGGGGTAGCCAGTAGCCATGAGCCAGATGTCACGGCTGAATGAGTCGCTGAATCCGCTTGCGCTGGCGTTGCGAATGATGCCGCGCAGCGGGCGTTTGTTGATGCTGGCTCTTGCGGGCCTGCTCAGTGGGGCGTTGGTTTTGCTGTTTAGCAGCAGTCTCGATATCTTCGAACAGCGGCTGGGTGAAATGGGCTGGACTTTTGGTCCCGATGACACGCCGGAGCAGCGCCTGACCATTGTCGCCATCGACGAGAAAAGCATTGCCGAGGTGGGTGCCTGGCCATGGTCACGAGAGCAGATGGCTCGATTGACCAATGCCCTCGACGAGGCAGGTGTCCAGCTGCAGCTTCACGATATTGTTTATGCCGACCCGAAAAGCGGAGACCAGCAGTTGCTAACGGCGCTGCAGTCGTCGCGTGGCGCAGTGATCGCCCAGGTGCCGGCGCTGCAGTCAGACCAGACTGTGAGAACCGGTATCATGACCCACGCGGTCAGTGGCGTCGGCTGTGAGAAGGTATCTGCCAGCAGCAACTATCTGGCACCCCATGGCGGCTTCGCTGCCATCCCCAAGGGCCATATTACGCCGATTATTGATAGCGACGGCGCTGTGCGGCAGGTCCCGGCGCTTATCTGCGTAGACGGCCAGGCCTATCCGGCACTGGCGTTGGCGGCCCTGTTACAGGGTTTTGACAGAAACGACAGAGGTGTCACTCTGCGGTCCGGGACAAGCCTGCTAGGGCCTCAGCAGCTACTGGAATTGGATGCCTACCCGGGCCTGGAAATTCCGCTGGATAGACAGGGCAATCTGCGCATTTCCTACCAGAAAGCACCGCAAAGTTACTTGGCGGTGTCGGCCATCGACGTCATGAACGGCGCTATCGATCGCGAAATTCTGGAAAATACCTGGGTGCTGATCGGAGCTACCGCATTCGGTATTGGCGATATCGTACCCACTCCGTTTAGCGGCATCGCGCCGGGCGCAGAAATACAGGCGCGCATTTTGACCAGTCTACTGGATGCCACCGTGCCCTATACCCCTCGGGGGGCCGGCGTTTATCTGGGGCTATTGAGTTTAGTGTTTGCCGGCATCCTGTTTTTTCTGGCCGGTGCGCGCGATCGGGCGGCCGCATACGGACTGCCTGTTGCGGGGGTGCTGCTGCCGTTAGTTGCCCTGACTCAGCACATGCAGTTACTTTCAGCCAGCAATCTATGGATGGGTTGGTTATATCCGGCCATGTTCAGTATCCTCGCCGCCGGCCTATTACTGCTGCTGGAACAGCGCCGTTTGCGCAATGAGCGCAGCCGGGTGTTCAACAACCTCAATAGCTACCTGCCTGGTGACGTTGCCAGGGAAATTGCCTTCAGCCTGCCCAGTTCCAGCATCAACGCGAAGCGCTGTGACGTGACACTGCTCAGTGCCGACCTGCGTAACTTTTCAGCCTTTGGCGAAGCCAGGCCGCCGGAAGAGTCCGCCGCGGTGCTGCACTTTTTCTTCACCCGCGCTACCGAGATCGTCGAGCGCCACCATGGTCGAATTCAGGAATTCAAGGGTGATGGTCTGCTGGCCGTGTGGGATGACCAGAATGCCGAATCGGCCAGGCAGGCGCTGCTGGCTGCTCAGGAAATGCAGCGCAGCATCGACCACGACATGCTGCCCCAGCATCCGCCGACAGGGCTGGAACCGCTAGCGCTTGGCATCGGCATCGAGCAGGGCCCCGCCCTGATCGGCTCCATTGGACCGGCCAACCGACGGACTCATACCCTGCTGGGTGATACGGTTACGGTCACGTTACGCATCCAGGAAATGACCGCCGGCCTGGCGCAACCCACTCTGATTGGCGAGTGTGCCGCCCGGCAGCTCAGCGACTTCGGCCTCGAATCCCAGGGTAGCTACCTGCTAAACGGTTTGCGGATTCCGCACTGTCTGTTTGCGCCGCCGGCTTCCTCCATTGCCCAACACAAGCTTTCCGATTCACTAAACCTGAAACTTATCAGGGGTGGACGTCAGTAACATCGTCCTGCAAGGAAACAAGCAGCAGTCTGCCGCTCATAATCCGCGCAGTTATTGCGCGTCCCCGGCCTATTCACGATAATGACCGTCATTCCCAGCGGCCCGACGTTTGATTTTCAGCAGACTATTCCCCATGCCCCGACCGTTTAAATTCCT
>Ga0181593_10002445_pt1 | contig 17083 bp, 16 predicted proteins | sample 071ome_19_FD_133756 | JGI IMG/M metagenome (GOLD analysis project Ga0181593, IMG submission 133756) | Coastal salt marsh microbial communities from the Groves Creek Marsh, Skidaway Island, Georgia - 071413AT metaG (megahit assembly) | ecosystem: Environmental > Aquatic > Marine > Intertidal...
AGGTTCGCAAGGTACACTTTGTTGTGCCAATCCTTGCCAGACATGTTGAGGTTGCTGCTGGTCAGCATCTGAGCGCGAAAATCGCTCAGGACTTGAAGGGTGATGTCGGACTTGTCTGTAAAGTAGATGTAGAAGGTGCCCCGCGCCACTTTGGCCTTCTTGATGATATCGGCGATACGCATTTTGTGATAACCGCCTTCCTGCAGGATCTCTGCAGCGGCCAGCAAAAGTTTCAGCTTGCGGCGCTCACCCTTTGCAAGGCTTTGATCTTCTTCAATGCGGCCTGCAAGCAGGTCAACATAGCGCTTGGCCAAAGAATGTCGGGGCGCATTGTAAATCATATGTCTTATCGGCCTTCGAACTGGGCAGGGCGTTTTTCCAGAAAGGCGGCCATGCCTTCGCGAAAGTCTCTGGAGTTCAGGGTAATTTGCCTGTGCGCCTGACCTTTTGCAATCACCTCGTCGCGTGGTTCGCTCAAGGCGGCGCGAACCAGCTTTTTATGAGCGTGCAAGGCCAGCGGCGCCTGCTTCATCATTTCCAGCGCCACTGCCCGGGCGCGCGCCTGCAGGGCATCACGTGCCACCACCTCGTGGAAGAAGCCCGAGCGCAGGCCCCAGCTGGCGTCCAACGCACCGCCATACAAAAGCGCATAAGACGCCTGTGAGCCTCCGAGAAGATCAACCAGCATCCCCGGCAGCGCCACCGCCGAGATGCCGATTTTTGCCTCAGGCAATGAAATCAGCGTGTCGTCGGCCGCGATGCGGATGTCGGCCCAGCCGCCGAGTGCCGCTGCCTGTCCGACACAATGGCCAAAACAGGCAAAGACAACCGGTTTGCCACCCATGTCATCGCCAAAAAAATTAAATTCGAACGCGCTGGTTTCCGAAAGGTCGCCGCTATTCACCAGCGCGGTTCCGGCATCGATGTCGAGACCGGCACTAAAGGCGCCGTCTCCCGCGGCGGTGAGAATTGCGATACCTGCAGTCTCATCGTCGCGGAACCTCGCCATGGCGGTGTTGAGGCTGCTGAACATGGCTTTGTTAAAAGTGTTCATCTTGTGAGGGCGGTTGAGCGTGATGGTTGCGATGCCCTCTTCGACGTCATAAAGGACTGCTTGCGCACTCATGCCTCATACTCCCTCTGGAAGACCTGTTGTTTCTGGTTCTTGTCGGTTTGGAAGGCTTCAAGTGTGCCCTTGGGCACCAGTTCGACCTGACACCGGAAGCGCAATTCCTTGGACACGGTTTCGCTGATCTCAGCAGCCAGCTTAGTGGCGTCTTCGCCCGACATCTCGCGCGCCAATTCTACCCGCACGGGAAGCGGCGGGGTCTGCACGGGCGGCGGGGATTTCAGCACGACGCGCATAGTGGGACTGACACCGCGGTCGCTGAATCTATTGATAATGGCTTGAATGGCCGCAGGAAAGACATTTACGCCCCGCACCAGAAGCATGTCGTCGACGCGTCCCTTGACGACATAGCGGATCGTATCGCGGCCACAGGCACAACGTCCACGGCGGATTTCGAGCCGATCACCTGTGCGGAAGCGGATCGCAGGTGCACATTCCTTTTGCAGCGCAGTAAAGACACCTTCGCCCGAGACTCCATCCTCCAGAGGGAGGCTTTCACCGGTAGTTGGATCTATGATTTCCAGCTGCACGAAGTCATCAGCGAGAAAGTGCAGACCGGTGTTATGTTGGCATGTGAAGGACGCGAAAAAGCTGGCGTGAATGGCGCCGATGCCGTCATAAATCTCGGCCCCGCCCCAAAGTTTTGATAGGCGGTCACGCACTTCGGGGATCGAGCCGCCGGGCTCACCGCCCAGAAGGATGCGCTTAATGCCGAGATCGGCAACATCGATGCCGAAATCCTCCTTCAGTTTCCCAGCCATCCACGTGGCATAGGACGGTGTGCAGTTTAGCTGCTTGGGCATCACCGCCTTGGCGGTCACGGCAAATCGTTCCGGCCCGCTCATGCCGCCGATGGGCACGACGGTAAAGCCTGCCATCTGCATGATGTCGGCCACTGGCAACCCGGCAATCCACATCGACATGACAAAGGCATGCATGACGACATCGCCTTTTTCAGCGCCCATGATGGGCATGGCGCGGCGCATAACCTCGGCGGTCACTTCGCTGTCGGCCTGGGTGTAACCGGTAAATGTAGGAATGCCCGTGGTGCCTGAAGTCGAGCTGATCCGGATCACGTCACGCGGGTCACAGACGATGTGACTGCCCAGCGGTGTGATGCCGGCAGCCTGCGATTCGGCCTGCGATTCGCGCTCCTGGTTCTTGTCCATTAAGGGCAAATGTTTGAGGTCCGAGAGCGATTTCAGCATCTCCGGGCGAAAGCCAACCTCGTCAAAGCGCGCCTTGTGAAATGGCGATTGGTCGTAGACACGGTGGACTTGTTTCTTGAGCTTTTCCAACTTGATAGCATCCAATGCTGCCCAGTCGGTGATGCCTTTTTGCATATCATACACCGATGTTCCCATGCGCCCGATCCTCCCTGAAACGCAGCCAATCCCTAAGGTGACATAGATGTCATATTTTGATTGACGCAAACGTGACACCCGTGTCACATTTCTTGTCGAGCGGGTCGCACCTGTCAAGACGATGTCTGCTAAAAGATGCAGAGCGAGCGGGAGCGACCGTGCATCTGGATCGTTCTTAAGGGAGGAAAAAGAACATGAACCGCATACTGAAATCGCTGGCCCTAATGGGCACGCTGGCGGCCTTTGGCTCTGGCGCAGCGGCAACCGAGCTGCAGATGGCGCATTTTCTGCCCGAAGCTTTTCCGCCGAACAAGGCCGAGAAGGCCTTTGCTAAGCATCTGGAAGAGGCAACAAACGGCGAAATCACTGTCTCGATCGCCTTCGGGGGCCAGCTCGGTGGCGAAAGGGAAATGCTCGACTTTGTCGCAAACAACGTCGTCAGCATGGCGGCATTCCCGGTCAACCACTACGCCTCGCAATTCCCGGGTTACGGAGCATTTGACATGCCGATGACCTATGACTCGCCCGAGCAGGTGGCGGCGCTCTACAAAAAGGCACTGACCACACTGCCGCTGACCAAGGCGACCTACGAAAAGGCCGGTGTCACGCCCTTCATGTTCCGGGGCCTTGATCCTTATCTGCTGCTCTGCACCAAGCCTGTCTCCAAGGTCGCCGATTTTGAGGGCCTGCGCATCCGCACCTTTGGCTCGGCCGTGCCTGCTGTCTTCGAAGGTCTGGGCGCAGTACCCGTGAACCTCCTGACCTCGGAAACCTATGAGGCCTTTCAGCGCGGCACCGTGGACTGCGTTTATTTCAGCCGCATTGGACATCTGATCTTCAAGACATACGAAGTTGCCAAGTACCAGATTGATTTCGAGTTTGGCTCGGTTGCTTCGTATATCGGCTATATCAACAATGACGTTTTGAATGACATGACCGATGACCAGCGCGCCGCCTTCTGGGAGGCCTCCGAAACAGGCGAGAAAGTGGGCCTTCAGGTCATCAATGGCATGCAAGCCAAGGCCAACGAAGTGTTTGAGGCCAAGCTGGAAACCTTGACCATCGAAGACGGTGACAAGATCAAGGAAAAATACAACACCCGCTGGGCGCTGAACCACTATGTCGAGTCGACAAGCAAAATGGGCCCCGAGGCAGAGGCCGTGGCCAAAGAGGTCGAAGCCTTCCTGGTGAAAGAGCTGGGTCTCTGACACCAGACGACGACACTGCCCCGACCAGCCCGCGTGCCGGTCGGGGCTGATTATTGGGAGGGGGTCATGAAACTACTTGAATTTCTGGCGGACAAGGCTGGGTTCCTCGCGGCAATCGCCGCGCTGGCGCTGGCTCTTCTGGGCACGGCCGACGTTCTGTCACTGATGCTCTTTAACAAGCCGTTCGTGGGCATGGTCGAGTATTCCAGCATGTTGCTGGTCTGTGTCTTGTTTCTTGGCATGGCAGGGGCTGTGCGCGATGGTGATAATATCTCGGTTGATATCCTGCTGAACGCCCTCGGCCCTCGGGCGCGCCGCGTGGTCGAGCGGTTCAACAGTTTCTGTACCCTCGTGTTCTTTCTGACGCTGACCTATCTCAGCTGGAAGCTGGCTCTACACTCGATCGACAAAGGCAACGTGATGAGCGGTGCGGTTAACTTTAAGCTCTGGCCATTCAAGCTGATTGCCGCCCTTGGCGCCACACTGGCGCTGTTTGCGCTTGTCGTCCAACTCCTGGCCCCGAAACAAGAAGAAGAATGAGGCCATCATGGACCCGTTGACAATCGGCGCGTTGGGCATTGCGGCCCTCATCTTTTTGATCTTTACCGGCATGCCCATTGGGGCGGCGCTTTTCACCACAGGGGCTGGCGGGTTGACGCTGCTGTTTGGGTTTGAGAAGGCCTCGGTGATCCTCTTTGGCATGCCGTTCGAGATTGGCTCGTCCTATTCGCTGGTCGTGGTGCCGATGTTCATCCTGATGGGGCTGGTCGCATCCGAGGCTGGGCTGATGCGAGACATGTTCGATGCGGCACAGAAATGGCTCGCGGGGCTGCGCGGCTCGCTTCTGATCTCAACGGTTGCGTCCTCTGCGGGATTCGCGGCTGTGTCCGGCAGTACCATCGTGAACGCCGCGGTTTTCACCCGCATTGCCTACCCCGAGATGACAAGACTGGGATATGACAAAGGTCTCGCCGGGGGTGTCATCGCTGCCTCGGGCACTCTGGCCGCCTTTATTCCGCCATCGATCACCTTTGTGCTTTACGCGCTGCTGACCCAGCAATCTGTGGGCCAACTGTTGCTCGCCGGCGTTATTCCCGGTCTGATCACCGCAGCGGCCTATGTGATCGGCATTCTCGTCATCGTGCGCGTCAAGCCCGAGTGGGTCCCGCAGCACAAGGAACGTTATTCCTGGGGTCAACGCTTTGGCTCGCTCAAGACCATCTGGGCGGTGATGCTGTTGTCCTTTATCATCGTCGCTGGGATCTACACTGGCACCGTGCCGCCCTCTGCGGCAGGCAGCGTTGGGGCTATTGGCGCCATCGTCATCGTTCTCTTTATGCGCCGAATGAACCTGATGGGGGTCTGGAAGGCGGTGCGCGAAACTGTGAAAATCTCTGCGGTTCTGGCGGTGATCGTCTTTGGCGGCCTAACATTTTCGCGGTTCTTGTTGTTCTCGGGCTTTGTGCGCGAGGCTATCAACGGCATTGCTGCGCTGGGGCTAGGCGACAACATGTTCCTCTTTGCCATGGTGGTCCTGTTCTTGATCCTCGGTATGTTTCTGGATTCGCTTGCCATCCTCGTCATGGCCGCGTCGATCCTGTTCCCAGTGGCTTCGAAAATGGGTTTTGATCCGATCTGGTTCGCGGTCATCGTCGTGAAACTGATGGAGGTTGGGGTCATCACGCCCCCTGTCGGGATCAACCTGTTTACAGTGGTTAGCGCGTCTGACGGGGATCTGAAACTGACCACGCTTTACAGGGGGATCACGCCCCTATTTCTGGTTGAGCTGGTCGTGCTCTTTATACTGATCCAGTTTCCAATACTGTCGACGTGGTTGCCATCTGCAATGTTCTAGGGTGCAGGATGCGTTGGCTGCGCGCGCTGAGCGGCAATCAACGCATCCTGCCACTTTTGCCGTGCGCCACTCAGTTGACATCGACCATAATCAGATTGGTGATTTCCCCTGCTTCAACACAGCTGAAATGGACCATTCTCAGGCCCTCTTATACATCGTCACCACACAGGCTCCACGGAGGACGAGATTATTTTACTGCGCGATGCCTGCCCCTTCGATGTGTCGAGTGCCAGTTTGGGCATGGACGCTCCCACAACACCATTGGCCTGCCGGGTGATATGCTGCCCCACGCCGTCAATCCGAGTATGACAAATATTAAGGTATTTTGTGCAAGTTTCGATTTTGCTGTGTTACCCAACAACCAATACCATCACGCTTGCGATCAGAAACCCGACGGTTAGCCAATTGAAAACCTTTTGGCTGAAAAGTGGGGCGACAAGCATTCCGGTGATCGTGCCAAATACGGTTGGTATCGCAAGCGGCAAGGCAACGGAAAAAAGCGCGCTGGAAAACCCAGTGGTTACTCCTTGCAATGACAAAGCAACCGGGTAGGCGAATAAAAAGGTTACTAGGGTTGTTGCGCGTATGATCTGTTTGTCACTCTTGATCGCTGTTGCATAAGCGGCGACGGGCGGGCCTGGCATGGCCAGCGTCACGTTGAGCGCCCCGCACACCATGCCAATCGCGACCCGACGTTTGCGCGTGTCCTCTTCGAAAATTGGGTGGCGCGTTAAGAGGCCCGAGGCGATGAGGGTCATGAAGGCCACAACTAAGGCCGCGACGATCTTGAGCGCGTCAAGGGACAAGGTGGCGTAGGCCGTAGCCCCAATTGGTGTGCCCAAGAGCACGCCGATCAGCAATGGCCTCAACAAGGAAAAATTAACCCTTGGAATCGTGCTGGGGGCCAGGATCACGGCGATCAGCAGACTCAGCACAATTGAAACTTGGATCGCCTCAGCGCCGCCTATCGACACCAACAGCACCGGCCCGGCAATAACTCCGAACCCGATTCCAGTGATGCTTTGCATCATCGACGCTCCGAATACGACCACGATGATATAATACGACAATTCCGCCAAGGATAATGCACCAAGAAGTTCAGACACCGACCCAATCAAGCAATGCGTCAGGAAAAAACAACCTGAATGTCGGTGTATTCCTCAAGCCCCTCCTGGCCGAACTCGACCCCGACACCGGATTGCTTGACCCCGCCAAAGGGCGCGTTGGGCTGAATCATGCCGTGCTTGTTGATCCAGACCGACCCGCATTCCATTTTCGAGGCCACCCGCCGGGCTTCGGTGATATCCCGGCCCCAGACCGAGCCGCCCAGGCCATTGGGGTTGTCATTGGCCTTCTCGATGGCGTCCTCGATATCTCGGTAGCGAATGATGGGCAGCACCGGGCCAAATTGTTCCTCGTCCACCAGACGATCGCCGTTTTCCAGATCGGCAATGATGGTCAGCGGGAAGAAATAGCCCTTCTTCTTGCCATTGGGCTGGGGGATATCGCCCCCCAGAAGGACCCGGCCCTTGGGTTTTGCATCGCCGACAAGTTCGCTGACGATATCGAATTGCCTGCGGTTTTGAACCGGGCCGATCACCACATTTTCGTCAGTGCCCATGCCGACCGGCATCTTGCGGGCGAACTTGACCAGCTCCTCGCAGACATCTTCATACACGTCCTCGTGCACATAGAGCCTTTTGAGCGCCGCGCAGGTCTGGCCGCCATTGATGAACGCCCCCCAGAACAACCCCTCGGCAATCTGTTTCGGGTCGACATCGGGCAGGACGATCCCGGCGTCATTGCCGCCCAGTTCCAGCGTCATGCGCTTCATGGTCTCCGCCGCATTCGCATAGATCTTCTTGCCCGTGGCAGAAGAGCCTGTGAACACGATCTTCCCGATATCGGGATGCGACGTCATGATTGGGCCAAGATCGTCGTCACCGGTTATGCAATTGACCACGCCGCGCGGCAGGACTTCGTTCATCAGCTCGACCAGCCGGAGCGTGGTCAGCGGCGTGAAGGGCGAGGGTTTGATCACAACGGTATTGCCCGACAGAACCGCCGGTATGATGTGCCAGATGGCGATCAGCACCGGGAAATTCCACGGTGTGATTGACCCGACAACGCCGATCGGTTTGCGATAAAGCTCAACCCGGCCTTCGTTGTTGTCCTGCAACACCTTCATCGGCAGCGACAGGCTGGCCGTGTATTGCGTCCAGGCGATGGCGCCACCGATTTCCCAGCGTGAGCCCAGCCCGTTCAGCGGCTTGCCCTGTTCGGCGGTCAGAAGCTGGGCCAGCTCTTCGGCGTGTTGTTCGATTTTCTCGGCGATCTTGCGGCAGGCAGTCTGGCGCTTGCGCTCGGTCTCGTCGCGCCAGCTTTTGAAGGCAACCTTGGCCGCGCGGATGGCATCCTGCAGTTCCTTTTCCCCGGCCAGAGGGGCAAGGCCCGCGACCTGCTCGGTTGCCGGGTTCAGCACTTCGAAACACTGTTTGGTGGGCACTTTCTTGCCGTCAATCACAAGGCGTAGCGGTTCCATCATTAACTCCCTCAGTCGCGCGTCTTGGGCGCTTGGTTGCCGTGCCAGTCGCGCATGTTGTTCTTGTGGGTTTCCGAATAGGCCCCGGGTTTCATGTGCTTGTCGTAGAAATCGAGGTCGAGGTGATGCGCCTGCGCGAACAGGGTCATCTGGATCGGATCGACCGTGGCCGGGAATTTCCCATAGGTGTCATAGACATACGAGCAGATGTCCTTGACGCATTCCACGCCCTCGGGGCTGGCCTGAACCGTGGCGGCGTCAAATTCGTGATTGGGGGCGGTATGGGGTTTGACCATGCCTTTGGCCTCCCACTCGTCCATCTTCATCGTCGCGCCGGCAATGGCGGCGTCCACGGCGGCGCGCATGTCGGGATAGTAGGGCGGGCAGAACGCCTCGAACACGCCGTCGCGGCCGACCGGGATCGGGAAGGGATCGGTGTTCGACTGGATGAAGCGGAAGCCAAGGCCGCGACAGGCGGGCGTGCCGCCCAGCACCACGGTTGAGGAAAACCCGCCATAGACCCAACCGCCGATGCCGGTGGCCTGCATCGCCAGCGCGATAAGCTGGCTCATGAAGGCGCCTTCCGCCAGCATGCCGTCGGATAGGATCTTTTCGATCCGGCTCAGCGTCATCACCTTCTTGCGCGACAGGAAGCCGTTATCCACCCATTTCTGGTTGCCGCAGGGCCGCATGCCGTTGCGGTCATCGACGATGAAATAGCCGCCGCCCTCGCCGGAATAGCGCCCGGCCTTGCTGTCGCACATGTTCAGGATCAGCTTGATCATGTCCTTGGTCACGTCGATCACCGGCATGAAGAGCGTCGTGCCCGGCTTGTTGGTGACCCATTGGTTGTGCGGCCAGACGCCCGGCTCTTTGCCCGGCAGGTCCATCCGGCCATCGTCGATCTTCTCAACGAAATTCTCATAGAACCCGAGGATCTTCTCGCGGTCGCTCTTGTCCTCGTATTCACGCATCTTGGTCATCTTTGCCTTGTCGGCATTGACGACAAAGACGCCATGATCGTTGGTGAAAAACAGCCGCGCGCGGTGGGATCCCATGGCCGAGGGGTATGGCTTGCCGATGGTCTTGACCATGCCGCCGGGAAGCGTGGTTTCCGCCAGGATCGGCCCGGTCGTGGCGGTCGCCGCGGCCACCAGCATGGCGGTTTCCAGATCGTTCAGCCCCACCGGCTCCTTGTCGGATTTATAGGTGAAGGGGCCGGATTCCATTTCCATCCCCAGGCCAAACCGGCGCGACCGCCGCCCCATGATCGCGTCATAAAGCGGATAGTCCCAGGCGGCTTCGGCCTGCGGCGGCAGGCCCTTGGGCTTGAGATCGCTCATTGGCTGTCTCCTGCGGCTTGCTTGCGGGCGCCCATTAGCTGACGCAGCAGGTATCCCCAGGCACCGGGACGGCGCAGGACCATGGCCAGCACGCGGCGCAGATCGGCGCTGGTCATGGTGGTCTCGGCCTCCCACACGCCCATCTTGCCGATCAGCACGATACCGTCATCGCGCAGTTCCAGCTTTTCCAGATCGAACGAAAATTCGCCTGCTGCAGATTCAATTTTCATCTCATCCCTCCCGGCCCCCTTCAGGGGATCATTTTCCAATACGCATCTTTCAGGGTGATCAGCCCGCCGCCGATCTCGTAGATATCCAGCCCGCGCGACTGGCGCGGTTTGCCGTCGGGGCCGATGTATTCCACGTTGTAAGTCTGGATCACGGTCGTGCCCTTGAAGCGCCAGACTGTTCCGGAAAACTTCGGCCCGTTCGGCGTGGCAAAGCGGCGCTCCATCTCGTCCAGCGCTTCCTTCTTGCCATAGATCACGTCGCCGTTCGGCTGGTGCCATTGAAAGGCGGGGGACAGGCAGTCCCCGATTGCCGCGATATCCTGCGAAATGAACGCTTCTTCGAAACGCGTGAACAGCTTTTTGTAGCCGATCTCGTCATCGACGGGGACAGTCAGCTTCGTGCGTTTGATCTTTTGCACACGCTGGTAGGCGCGGTTCTGGACAATTTTGAACCCGTTCGACAGGCGGGGCGTGTTCGATCCCGGGACGGTCGGTGCGATCTCTTCCGCCGTCTGTTTGGAAGGATTGGGGCGCACGTTTCGCGCCTGCTGTCTGCCCACCTCTTCCGTGATGGGGCCAGCATTGGAAATCTGCTCTTCTTGCTGATCGGTGGCGTTGGTGACCACGCGCAGAGCGGAGGTTCCGACGGTTTTCTCGGCAACGGATCGGGTTTTCCGGGGCGTTGGTTTTGGTTTTGGGTCGCCTTGCTTCATATCCGGTCCAGATTGGCTGAAATCATTCGCGTCGAGGCTTGAGTATAGTGATTCTGTCGGCGCTTTGTCAATTAAAATGAATATTAATTCATTTTAATTGAGTTTACAAATGCGATAAGTTATAATACTTTCATATAGTTAGTATTTGTAAGAGAATACGATTTCATTTTTATTGACGGAATGCCAGTGGATTTCGTAACGTTTGGCCATGCTGCTAACATGCATGCGCGTATGGGAGGAAATTCGAATGAAAATCACACTGCTTGCGGCGTCAGCTGCCGTTCTGCTTGCCATGGGGCAATTTGCTGAGGCCAAGGAACTGCGCTTGAGTGCGGCGCCACCACCGGGTTCGCCATGGGGCAAGATCACCCAGAAATTCGTCGACAAGGTCGCCGAGGTTTCCGGCGGAGAACTGACCATCAAGCCGTTCATGGGCTCGAAGCTTGGTGGTGAACAGGACGTCGCCAAACAGATCGCCCGTGGGCGCATCGACATGGGCGTGATGTCCAACACCGCAGTATCGCTGCTGGTCCCCGAATTCGGCCTGCTGGCGTCGCCTTATGCGTTCGACAGTGCCGAACAGTTCGATTGCGTTGCCGACAACCACTTGCTGAACACGTTCGGCGCCGAGTTTGATGCCGCGGGCATCAAGACGATCAGCTGGATGGAAGTTGGCTATCAGGTCATCTTCGGCAAGGATCCGGTGCGCGCGCCGTCCGATCTTGCCGGCGTCAAGATCAGGACCGCCCCCGCTGCCACCGACACGCTCTTTATTCAGGCCGCTGGCGGCACGGCGGTTCCGCTGGCGCCCAAGGATGCGGTTCCGGCGATGAAGACGGGTCAGGTGACCGCGGCAACCCAGCTTTCGGTGTTCGGTATTGCCACGGGCTATGACAAGGTCGGGCCCAATATCACTATGACCCGCCACCAGCACCAGGTCGGGGGTGTTATCGTGTCCTCCAAAACCTGGAACAGCCTGTCCGATCAGGAAAAGGCGTGGATCAACGAAGCTGCGCCGATCTTCCTTGAACTGCGTGGGGCCATTCGCGGTGCGGAAGGGGCGCTGTTGGGCAAGGCCGAAGGCGAAGGCGCGACCATCATCAATCTCAGCGATGAAGAACTGGCACAGTGGAAAGCACTTGCTCCGAAGGCGCAGGAAGCGATTCTGAATGAGCTAGGCGACGGTGCGACGGCCAAATGGGATCAGATCCTCGCGGCTAAGGCTCAGTGCTCCTGAGGTCCGGCCATGTTTGAAGCGGCTCTCAAGTGGTTGAAACTGTCCGAGTCGATCGTCGCAACGGCCGCTTACGCGGTCGTTGCGATCCTTTTGATGATCGATGTCATCGGGCGCGAACTGTTTGCAACCTCCTTTCTGGGGATGCAGCAGATCGCTGTCTATGGCGCGATCATCGCGGGGTTTCTCGGGCTGACGCTGGCGACGTCCGACAATGCGCATTTGCGCCCCGAGTTCATGGATTTTGTCGCCGGGCGGCATGAAAACGCAGTGCAGCGGTTCGGCGATATCCTGTCGGCGCTGTTCTTTTTTGCCGCCGCCTATGTCGCCTACACCTTCGTGCTGATTTCGATGGATGCCGGTGACAAGGCGCCGGTGCTCTATTTCGTGATCTGGCCGCTTCAGCTGGTGCTGCCCTATGCCTTTGGCTCGGCTGGCGTAAAGCATCTAATCTACGGGCTGCGGCCCGATCTGAAACCCTATTCCGGCGAAGTGAGGGGCTGATCATGGCGGCTTTGGGACTGCTCGCACTGGTGTTCCTGGCCCTTGCGCTGCGCCAGAACATCATTGTCATTTTGCTGGGCGCAGCGGCCTATGTGCATCTGGTCTGGGGGGACGGGTATCTGGAATACCTCGCCGAGGACATCTGGATCAGCCTCGACAATGCGCTGCTTTTGGCCATTCCGATGTTCCTTTTGGCCGGCAACATCATGACCCGGGGGTCGATTGCCCGGCGGCTGATCGACCTAGCCATTTCCGTGACCCGCCCGATGCCGGGCGGGCTGGCTGTGGCCACGATCCTCAGCTGTGCCATATTCGCAGCGATCTCGGGCTCGTCACCGGTGACACTGCTTGCCGTGGGCACCATTCTGTATCCCGCCCTGCTGGAGAACGGCTATTCCAAACGGTTCTCGTTGGGGGCGCTGACCTCGGGTGGCACGCTGGGCATCATCATTCCGCCATCAATCCCGCTGATCCTTTATGGGATCGTCACCGAGAACTCGATTGCCGATCTGTTCCTTGCTGGGATCGTTCCGGGACTGATGATCGCGGCAGCGCTGACCGGGTATTCCTTCTGGGTCAACCGCAAGATGCCGGCGCAGAGGTTCAACATGGTTGAATTCACCACCGCCCTGCGGCGTGGCGGCTGGTCGGCGCTGTTGCCGGTGATCCTGCTCGGCGGCATCTATTCCGGCTACTTTTCGGCGACCGAGGCCGCCGCCGTGGCACTGGTATATGCCTTGTTTGTCGAAATGTTCATTCATCGCGAACTGCGCACCATCGACTTCTTTCACACCGCCGTCGATACAGCCAAACTGCTCGGCATGCTGTTTCCCATCGTTGCTGTGGCACTCAGCATTAAGACGATCCTGACGATCGAGGAGATCCCCGACCAGCTGGCTTTGTGGATTACTGACCTCACGTCAAACAAGATCGCGTTTCTGCTGGCCGTCAACGTGCTGCTGCTGATCGTGGGGTGCTTGTTCGATGTGATCTCGGCCATTCTCATCCTGGCACCGCTCTTGCTGGTTCCTGCGACTGCTTACGGGATTAATCCAGTCCACTTTGGCGTCATCATGGTTATCAATCTCGAAATTGGTTTCCTGACCCCCCCGTTGGGTTTGAATCTGATCGTGGCAATGACGGCCTTCAAAGAGAGCTTCCTGGAAATCAGTCGGGCAGCTTTACCATTTATTGCTCTGATCTTGGTGGTTCTAATGTTCGTAACATTCGTACCGGAAACTGCGCTTTTCTTTGTAGATTAAGCAGCCGCACTCGGTGGGTTTTGACGCGGGATGCAGAGCGACGTATGTGATAGGTTACACAAGAGGAAAAATGGTAGGGCATGGATCTCGGTACGCTTGAATTAGAAGATGACGTTCCTGGCGTCATGCCGGCACGGCAGAGACGCAGTGTGATTCTGCGTGACGCCTACATTCGCGCTGGGATTAAAATTCTGAATACCAAACGCCTCAGTGATCTCAGCGTTTCTGAGCTGGCACAGGAATGCGGCGGATCGGTCGGCAGTTTCTATACCCGTTTCGAGGACAAGGAAGCTTATTTCCGCGCGCTTCGTGTTGCGGCCATTGCGATGTGCAACAAGGAAATCCAGTCCCGTGTCAGCATTGCCAAGCTCTACGAGATGGAGCCGGGCGAGGCGCTTGACGAGATGGTCGACCTGATGGCCGATCTGTTCACCTCGCCCATTCGCGGTGTCTTGCGCGAATCCCTTCTGCGCATTCTGGAAGACGACGATCCCTGGGCACCGATGCGCGATTCCGCCCGCGAGATCATGCGTAATTACCAACGGGCCTGCGCCACGCTCTTTCCCGAATTCACTCCGGAAGAGACCAAACGGCGCCTCAACTTCTGCTTTCAGCTAACAGTGGGCACCCTTCAGAACGATCTTGTGAACGACTACCATGTGTTCTCGACAGGAGATGAAAGTCTGCGTGTCGGGCTGAAAGAAGCGCTCCGCAGCTACATGCGACAACCGGTTTCTTAAGTTTCGCTATGATCCTGACCAGGGGCGATCCTGTGCGGCTGTTGAACGACCCAGCGGCCGTCGATTTCATCATGGCGGGGCTCGGGCTGCTCCTGTTCGTGGTTCTGTGCGCACATCGAGAAAAGAAGCGCCAACAAGACAGCCTGCAAACAGGGAAGTGACGACATGGGCACCAGGAACCGACCGAACATCGTTCTGATATTCACCGACAACCAGCAGGCCGAGACCCTTGGTTGCTACGGCAACCCTGAGATCCACACCCCGAATCTGGATCGCCTGGCCAGCGAGGGCATGGTGTTCGACAATGCCTTTTGCCCCAACGCGTTCTGTTCCCCCTGCCGCGCATCGGTGCTGACCGGGCTCTTGCCCTCGCAGCACGGGGTCCACAGCTGGATCGACGATCGCGACGCCGATGAATGGCCCGACAACTGGCACGCGCTGGACGGGCTTCGCACCTTGCCCGCCACCCTGCAGGAGGCGGGCTATGCCACGGCTCTGTGTGGCAAATATCACCTGGGCGAGGTGGGCACCGCCATGCAGGGGTTTTCCTATTGGTGCACCATGACCGACGGGCATGTGCGCAGCTTTTATCGCAACCGCATAACCGAGAACGGCCAAACCTATGACCACGAAGGCCATACCGTTGATTTTTTCACCGGCAAGGGCATCGCCTTCATGGAAGAGCAGGTGGCGGCAGAGCAGCCGTTCTTCCTCTACCTGCCTTACCCAGCACCATACGGCCATTGGCCGGCGACCCGCGAAACCGATCGCTGCCGCTTTTCCGCGTTGTATGACGACTGCCAGATGACCTCGGTCCCGCGCGAAGGGCTGAGCAAGCCTGCCATCGATGCCTTCCTGATGCGCCAGGCCTATTCCGGCGGCGGACTGGATTATTCTATGACATTGCGCGCCCCGAATGACCTGCCGACATTGCGCAACTACTATGCCCAGATCTCGATGGTCGATGACGGGGTCGGACAAATCATGGCCGCGCTCGACCGGCTGGGGATCACCGAGAATACGTTGTTGATCTTTACGTCCGACCACGGGCTATCCGTCGGACATCACGGGTTCTGGGGCCACGGCGCCGCCACCTTCCCGGCCAACCTGCACCGCGCCGCGCATTCGGTGCCGCTGCTGGTGCGGCATGCGCCCAGCGTGCCGCCGGGCGAACGAAGCGCGGTGATGGTATCGAACATGGACGTGTTTTCGACCGTCCTCGACTATACCGACCTTCCCGGCGATCAGGGCGATATGGCCGTGCCAAGCCGGTCTCTCAGGCCGCTGCTGACCGGGAACCCGGATGACTGGGGCGAAGACGCGGTCTATTCCGAGCAGGAGGAAACCCGCGTCCTGCGCACCCCGAAATGGGCCTATTTCAAACGGTTCGGCAATGCCCCGAACCACCCCATCGGCGACGAGCTCTACGATGTCGAGCTGGACCCGCGCGAAACCACCAACTTGGCCGACGACCCGGGTTTTGCCGGGATACGGGTCGCGCTGGACAAGATGCTGACGGATTTCTTTGCGACACACGCGCGTCCGACTGCCGATCTTTGGCAGGGCGGTGCACCACTGCAAAATAGCGAGCGCAAGGAGTTCTGGCGCGACGCGTGGGGCAAGGCCTGGCAACCGGTTTACGGCTACGATGGCGACTGACACGAAATCCGGCTGCTGCCTGCCTGCCGCAGCCAATGCGCCTGAGAGCGGGGTGGCACCGGCACACCGGCGGGGCGCTGGTGCGATCTCTGCCACAATGGTTGCATTGCCCGGCGGCTGGTTTCGCATGGGGGCAGAGGATGGGCCGCATCCCGAAGACGGCGAAGGCCCGGCCCGCCAGGTTTTCGTCGACCCGTTCAGCATCGCGGCCACAGCGGTGACCGTCGATGAATTCGCCAGGTTCGTTGCTGCCACGGGATACCGGACACTGGCCGAGCGGATCGGCACCTCTTTCGTCTTTCATGCCTTTTGCGACCCTGAGGCCCGTTTTCCCGCACCGGCACAGGCGCCTTGGTGGCGGCAGGTGCCCGGGGCCTGCTGGCATATGCCCGATGGACCGGGGGGGCAGCGGCGGCACAAGGCCGACCATCCTGTCACCCATATCGCCATGGAAGACGCCCAGGCATTCTGTCGCTGGTCAGGCACGCGCCTGCCAACAGAAGCGGAATGGGAACACGCCGCGCGCGGCGGTCTGGACGGTCAACCCTTTCCATGGGGCGACACGCTGGAACCGGAGGGCGAGCATCGCTGCAACGTCTGGCAGGGGGATTTTCCCGACCATGACACGGCTGAAGACGGCTTTTCCGGAACCGCACCCGCCATGTCCTTTCCGCCCAACCGATGGCAGCTATACAACATGACCGGAAACGTGTGGGAATGGGTCGCCGAGCGGTTCACGACCCTGCATTCCCCTCGCCCGGTCAGAAACCCCCGCGGCCCGCTCAACGGGTCACATTTCGTGGCCAAGGGCGGCTCGTATCTTTGTCATGTGTCCTATTGTGCGCGATATCGAACGTCGTCGCGTCAGGGCCTGCTTCCGAATACCAGCACCGGCAATCTCGGATTTCGGGTCGCGCGCGCAGCCTGATCCGGGGGCAAACCCCCGGCGGGATCACCCGCCGCCCACCCGCGAGAACCCGCTTGGCTATCTCACGAATGGCCGGTCCGAGAATATCCGCTCCATCGAGAAATAGCCGGTGACGTTATCGAGATCGAAGCCGGTAATCAGCTTCTGGTAGACCCCGTCATAGCCGCCCATTCCATCGGTGACGATCTTCAGGAAGTAATCCCAATCGCCGCCGATGCGATGAAACTCGACGATCTGCGGGATCGCCTCGATGTGGCGGCGGAAGCGGTCGGACCATTCGCGGGAATGGTGGCGGGTCTTAACCATGACAAAGACCGTAAGGCCAAGGTCGATCGCCTCTTGGACGATGACGGCGCGCTGTACTAGCAAGAT
>Ga0181593_10002446_pt1 | contig 17082 bp, 8 predicted proteins | sample 071ome_19_FD_133756 | JGI IMG/M metagenome (GOLD analysis project Ga0181593, IMG submission 133756) | Coastal salt marsh microbial communities from the Groves Creek Marsh, Skidaway Island, Georgia - 071413AT metaG (megahit assembly) | ecosystem: Environmental > Aquatic > Marine > Intertidal zone...
CCAGGTCTCCCGGACATTTTATGCGCGCGGTCAAACGGGACAGCAGCTACTGCTGGGGGCCTATTCCGCCCTCTCCCGCCAGATCGGTTTGGGCAAGGTGCAGATGTATGAGCGCACCGAAATGCTGGATGTCGTGGTTTCGGACGGCCGCGCGGCCGGCATCGTCGTCCGCGACATGGTGACCGGTAAGATCTCATCCCACTCAGGACATGCGGTCGTTCTGGCCACCGGCGGCTATGGCAACGTGTTTTTCCTGTCGACCAACGCCAAGGGCTGCAACGTCACGGCGACCTTCCGGGCCTACAAGAAGGGCGCCGCCTTCGCGAATCCCTGTTACACGCAGATTCATCCCACCTGCATTCCGGTCAGTGGTGAATATCAGTCCAAGTTGACGTTGATGTCGGAATCTCTCCGCAACGATGGCCGCGTCTGGGTGCCCAAGAATGCGGAGGATTGCGGCAAGAAGCCGTCTGAGATTCCCGACGAGGCCCGCGACTATTACCTGGAGCGCAAGTATCCCAGTTTCGGCAACCTGGCCCCGCGTGACATCTCCTCCCGCTCGGCCAAGGAAGCCTGCGATGACGGACGCGGCGTCGGGCCCGGCGGATTGGGCGTCTATCTCGATTTTCGCGATTCCATTGAGCGTCTTGGCGAGCAGGCCGTGCGCGATCGTTACGGCAACCTGTTCGACATGTATGAGCGCATCACTGGCGACAACGCCTACCAGACGCCGATGCGCATCTACCCGGCTGTCCACTACACGATGGGCGGACTCTGGGTGGATTATCACCTGCAGACCACCATTCCCGGCCTTTTCTGCCTCGGTGAGGCAAACTTCTCGGATCACGGGGCCAATCGTCTCGGCGCCAGCGCCTTGATGCAGGGATTGGCGGATGGCTACTTCGTCGCGCCTTACACCATCGGCAACTACTTCGCATCCGAGAAACCCGCCGAATTGTCGACCGACGCCCCGGAATTCCGGGAGGTCGAAGAGGAGGTCAATGATCGCACGAAGAAGCTGCTTTCGATTCAGGGCAAGCGCACGGTCACGAGTTTCCACCGCGAGTTGGGCCAGTTGGTCTGGGACAAGTGCGGCATGGCCCGCAACGAGAAGGGATTGAAGGAAGCCTTGAAGAAGATCCCGGAACTGCGCGCCGAGTTCTGGGAGAATGTCAATGTCACCGGAACCAACGGCGAACTGAATCAGAACCTCGAGTATGCCGGCCGCACGGCGGACTTCCTGGAGTTTGCCGAGGTGCTATGCCACGACGCACTGACCCGCGAGGAATCCTGCGGCGGTCACTTCCGCGAGGAATACCAATTCACCAAGGATGATCCCGAGGTGAAGAGCGGTTTCACCGGCGAGGGCGAGGCCAAGCGGCGCGATGACAAGTTCGCCCATGGCTCCGCCTGGGAGTTCAAGGGCGTCGACAAGAAGCCCAGGCTCCACAAGGAGAAGCTCGCGTACGAGGAAGTGAAGATGTCCACCCGGAGTTACAAATGAACGGGCCCGTTTTCAGTTTTCAGTTTTCAGTCGCCGGTCCAGTTGATCAGCGCTGTCGTGCCGTCCGGCTTGAAAACAAGGCGCCGCTCCACCAATCACGATCATGAATCTGACGCTCAAAGTCTGGCGGCAGGACAATGCCGATGTCGCAGGACGCTTTGAAACCTACGAGGCGCGCGGCGTTGACGCCGACATGTCCTTCCTCGAAATGCTCGACGTGGTCAACGAAGACCTGATCGCGAAGGGCCAGGCCCCGATCGCCTTTGACTCGGACTGTCGCGAAGGCATTTGCGGAACCTGCTCGATGGTCATCAACAGCATTCCGCACGGCGGCCACAAAGGCACCACGGCCTGCCAGCTTCACATGCGCCACTTTGAGGATGGCGATACGATCACCATCGAGCCATGGCGCGCGAAACCGTTCCCGGTCCTGCGCGACCTGGTGGTCGATCGCAGCGCCTTCGACCGGATCATCCGGGCCGGCGGCTATGTTTCCGTGAACACCGGCGGCGCCCCGGACGCCAATGCCCTGCCCATTTCCAAGACGGACGCCGATGAAGCCATGGACGCGGCGGCCTGTATCGGCTGCGGCGCCTGCGTTGCCGCCTGCAAGAACGCCTCGGCGAGTTTGTTTGTCTCGGCCAAGGTCTCCCAGTTGGCCATGTTGCCGCAGGGCAAGGTGGAGCGCCGCGAGCGCGTCATCAACATGGTCGGGCAAATGGACGAGGAAGGCTTTGGCGCCTGCTCCGTCACCGGCGCCTGCGAGGCGGTCTGTCCCAAGGAGATCAGCATCAATCACATCGCCCGCATGAACCGCGAATACGCCAAGGCGGTTCTGGCCGGCGGCAAGTGAGCGGGGGCGCGAGCGACACGGTAACCCGTTGCCGCGTCGGCGCTTGGCGTCCGCCTGCACACGTTTTCCTTCAATGATTCCCTCCCCGTAGCGACGCATTCACGGTTCGTATCCCCCGATGTTGTTGAGCCCGCCGACAATTCCGGCGCCTTTTTATCATCGTCAACGTAACGATCTTTCGTATCAATCGTCTCAATTCGAGACGAAATGTGAAACCCGTCCTCTCCCACCTTTTCCAACACCTTCCTTGGTATCCGTCGCGCTGATTCCCGCCCATGAAACGAAACGCTCCGTCCTTCCCTGCCAACCGTGGTCTCGTCGCGGTCGCGTGCGCAATGGCTCTGGTCACACTGCCGCTGCTGACCGGCTGCGGTTTCATGGGCAGAAAGGCGGCGGAGCAGAAGAAGAAGGCCGAGGAAGCCAAGGGCAAGAAAGAGGAGAACAAAGAGCGGGGCGTGCCGGTCGACGTGGCCGAGGTCGTGCGTGGCCCGATTGAGGATGTCATCCGGGCCTCGAATCACCTCGAGGCCGAGCAGGAAATCCGGGTCCTTGCCCGCGCGTCCAATCGGGCGGTGGAGCTGCTTGTGGAGGAGGGCGATGTGGTTCAGAAGGATCAACTCTTGTTGCGTCTCCAGGACGACGATCAGCAGACGACCTACGACAAGGCGCTCAGTCAGTTGAACCAGGCCAAGGCCGATTTCAATCGCCAGGAAGGCCTGTTCAAGGACGAACTCGTGAGTCAGCGGGAGTACGACGAGGTCAAGTACCGGGTCGAGCAGCTCCAGCTCGCGCTGGACGAGGCGCAGCGACAACTCGATTTTACCGCAATCAAGGCGCCGATCGCGGGAACCATCGTCAATCGTCTCGTCAGGCTGGGAGACCAGGTTTCACCCGGCCAACATCTCTTCGACATCATTGACTTCAACTCCATCGTGGCGCGGGTTTATGTGCCTGAGAAGCGCCTGCCGAGCCTGGAGGTCGGCAAGCCGGCGCGGATCTCGGCGCAATCCCTGGGCGAGCGCGTTTTTGAGGGCTCCATCAAGAGGATTGCGCCGGTGGTTGATTCCAAATCCGGAACCGTAAAAGTGACGCTCGCGGTCAAGACGGAGGGCGTGCTGTTGCCGGGCATGTTCGTGGATGCTGAAATTGTCGTCGATCATCGCCCCGAGGCCTTGTTGATCACCAAGCGCGCGATCGTCTACGACAGCGACCAGATGTTCGTCTTCCGGCTCGGTGAAAGCAATCGCGTCAAGCGCGTCCTGGTGGAGCCTGTGCTGGCGGACAAGGAACACGTGCAGCCTGCCGGCGGATTTGAACCCGGTGATCGGATCGTCATCGCCGGTCAAACCGGATTGAAGGACGACGCCCTCGTAACCTTGCCCGGTGAGGAGGTCGAGGAGGAAGACGACGAGGACGGTGATGGTGAAGGGGAATCCGAAGAGGCCGAAGCGGTGGTTTCAGAGTAGGTGAATCGATTGGGATTCCACAATTCTTGGACATGCCGCACGCGCAAAACCACTCCGATCTCACTCTCAAAATCCGCTTCGCGGGAGAGCGAAATATCCCCTCCCGGGAGGGGACCTTCGCATTGATACGCCGCCCCCGCTGATGCAGCCAAAGCTTCCCAGTTCAAGTTTCGTGACGGACCGGCCAGTGGCGGTGTTGATGGTCTTCACCGCCGCGGTGGTCTTCGGGTGGTTTTCCTTCAAGCGGCTTCCGGTCACCCTGATGCCGGAACTAAACTACCCCACCCTGACCGTTCGCACGGAATACCCCGGAGCCGCGCCCGAGGAGGTGGAGAACGACATCAGTCGCCGGGTCGAGGAAGCGCTGGGCGTGGTCAGCGGCTTGAACCGGATCAGCAGCATCAGCCGCGCCGGCGTCAGCGATGTCGTGCTGGAGTTCAATTGGGGCACGGATATGGGCGAGGCCACCCAGAACACGCTGGAGAAAATGGATCTCGTGTTCCTCCCCCGCGAGGCCGAGCGGCCTCTGATCCTCCGCTTCGATCCCTCGCTCGATCCCATCATGGAGCTGAGTTTCTCGGGGACCGGCGATCGCTTCAAGGGAGAGCAGGGACTGCGCCGGTTGCGGCGCATCGCCGACCTCCAAATCAAGCGGATCCTGGAGCCGGTTGAGGGCGTCGCGGCCGTTCGCATCCGCGGCGGCCTGGAAGAGGAAATACATATCCTTGTCGAAGAAGCCGACCTGTTGCGCACGGGAATCTCCGCCCAACAGATCGTGGGCCGACTGGGACAGGAGAACATCAACGTCGCGGGCGGACAGATCCTCGAGGGCCGCGCCGAATACATGGTGCGGACCTTGAACGAGTACGAAGATCTCGATCAGATTGCCGAGACGGTCATTCGGCGCGTCGATGGCCGGGAAGTCAGGCTCAAGGATGTCGCCAAGGTGGTCCGCGCGCACAAGGAACGCGAGATCGTCACCCGCACGGATGGGGCCGAGAGTGTCCAGATCGACATCTACAAGGAGGCTGACGCAAACATGGTGTCCGTGGCGAAGACCGTCATCCGCAAGCTGGAAGGCATTCCGGAGAAGCAGCGGCGGCAGCTTTGGGGCGGACCGCCCAAGGAGGTTGTCGAGAAGAATCAGCGACAACGGAAAGGCGAAGGCATCATCGCCCGGATCAAACGGGACGAGGGCGCGGATCTGAAAGTCGTGGCCGACCGCTCCATCTTCATTGAGAACAGCATCAATGAAGTGCGCAACACGGCGGTGTTCGGGGGCTGCCTCGCGATCATTGTGCTCTTTCTCTTCCTGCGCAGCGTCAAGCCGACCATCATCGTCGGCGTCAGCATTCCCATGTCGCTGTTGATGACCTTCGCGCCGTTGAACATGTTGGACGTGTCCTTGAACATCATGTCGCTGGGCGGCCTGGCTCTCGGCATCGGCATGTTGGTGGACTCGTCGATCGTGGTTTTGGAATCGATCTTCCGTTGCCGGGAGGAAGGCGACGGGGTGAAGGCGGCGTCCATTCGGGGAGTGGCCGAGGTCCGTGGAGCGGTGTTTGCCTCGACATTGACTTCGATCGCCGTGTTCTTTCCGATGGTTTTCGTGGAAGGGATCGCGGGTCAGGCCTTTGGCGATCTGGGGTTGGCGGTGGTGATTTCGCTGTTGGCCTCGCTGCTGGCTGCGTTGTTCTTCATCCCCATGCTGGCCAGCCGGCAGAAGGTCGAGTTCCGCAGTCCGGACGAGACCTGGGGGGCGTTCCTGGCGTTCCGCTCCTGGCGCGAATTGAAAACGCATTTCACGACCGGTCCCAAGTGGCGGCGGTATGTCCTGGCCATCTACGCGCTGGCCCGGTTTGTGATCGGCTTTGCGCTCGAACTGATCGGCAAGCTCTGGCTCCTCCTGTTCACGGGCATCGTGTTTCTCATCGCTCGCGTTCTCGTGCCCGTGGCCGTCCTGCTGGGAAGATTGATCGTCTGGTTGCCGGTCAAACTGATGGACGCCATCCTGGGAGCGATGCGCTGGGCCTATCCGCTTTCGATCCGCTGGTCCTTGAAACATCCCCTGCCCGTCCTTCTCGTCGCCGGTCTTTGCTTTGCGGCGACATGGAATACGGCGAAGCAGTTGGACTCGGAACTCCTGCCCGAGGTGCGCCAGGGAGAGTTCACCTTCGAGGTGGATCTCCCGGTCGGCACGCCCCTGGAGGAAACCGAAACGGTCCTGGGCAAGGTGGAAACGGCGATCCTGGAAGACAAACAGGACATCAAGGCTGTGTTGGCGACCTTCGGTTACGATGTGGCCAACATGCAGCGCTCGGACGAGGGCGAACACTCCGCGCGATTCAAGATCCTGCTTGAGAGCACGGCGGATCCAGCGGGCGTTGAGGCGCGCGTCATGCGGCGACTGCGCGCCTTCTTCGCGCCGGTGCCGGATCTGGATGTGCGGGTCGTGCGCCCGGTGCTGTTCAGCTCCCACCAGCCAATCGTCGTCGAGATTCATGGCGACGAACTCGAACGCCTCAAGACAACGGCCGATCGCGCGACCGAGATCTTGTCAGGGCTGCCCGAGTTGGCGGATGTCGAGCCCTCGCTGCGCAGCGGCGCGCCGGAGGTGCAGATCGAGTATAAGCGGGACCAGATCGCCCGTTTCGGCCTCAACATCAACGCCGTCGCCCGGCAGGTTCGCGACATGGTCAAGGGAGCCGAGGCCACCAGGTTCAACCTGAAAGACCGGCGCATCCCGATCGTCGTCAGACTGGAAGAACAGAACCGTTCGCGCGTGGAAGACATCGGCGAGCTGATCATCAATCCTGGTCAGGAGCGCGCCATTCCGTTGAATTCCGTCGCCGACCTGACCGTGGGCGAGGGTCCCAGCGAGGTGCGGCGCATTGACGGCAAGCGCGTCGCGTTGGTGGAGGCCAACCTCGGAGACGCTTCTCTCGGATCCGCGGTGAAGGCCATTGAGAACGCCTTGGACCCGGGCATCGATTGGCCGAGCGACATGACCTATTTCATCACCGGCCAGAACGAGGAATGGGAGCGCAGCGAGGGGAGTCTCTACCTGGCCCTGGGTCTCAGCCTGTTCCTCGTTTATGTCATCATGGCCGCGCAGTTCGAGTCGTTGTTGCAGCCGCTCGTGATCATGTTCACCATTCCGCTCGCGTTCTTTGGCACGGTCCTGGGCCTGAAGGCGCTGGGCATCAGCCTGTCGATCGTGGTGTTTCTGGGCATGATCATGCTGGCTGGCATCGTCGTGAACAACGCCATCGTCCTGGTGGACTACGTCAACGTCCTGCAACGGCGCGGCGCGGATCTGCGGGAGGCCATCATCACCGCCGGTTCGGTTCGCCTGCGTCCCATTCTCATCACCACCGCGACCACCGTTCTGGGCCTGCTCCCCATGGCAATGGGACTGGGCGACGGAGCCGAGATCCGCACGCCCATGGCGATCGCCGTCATCTGCGGGCTGGTTACCTCGACGTTTCTTACCCTGCTGATCATTCCCACGATCTATTATCTGTTGGAGAGTCTGCGGATGAAGGTCGTGAGGACAACGCAACCGGAATCCGAAGGGGAGGGAGAATGAAATCCCAAGCTCCAAGCGCCAGAACCCGAAAAAGTCTCAAGCTCCAAGTCTCAAGGGGAAATCGGTCGCAACCGGGAATGTCGCCCCTCCCTGGGCGAGCGTGCTCCAGCTCAACCGTCCGTCGACATCGAACCGACCCCAGCCGTTTGGAGCTTGGAACTTGGAGCTTCCTTGAGATTTGGAGCTTGGGGTTTGGAGCTTCCCCATGAGCGACTCCGACGACAACCAAACCGTGGATCGCGAGAACCTCACCGGTTCGCTCACACGCCTTTCGTTGGATCGGCGGATTACGGTGTTGGTCCTGCTGATGACGATCATCGTGGTCGGGATCATTGCGTCGCTGGGCATTCCCTTGGAGACCTTTCCGCGCGGATTTGAATCCCCATCGCTGCGGGTCAATGTTCCCTGGCAGGGCGCGCCGGCGCAGGCGGTGATGGAGAAAATCACGCTGCCGTTGGAGGAGGAGCTCAGCACGGTTCCCGGGATCGACAATCTGAACTCCTGGACGCACACCGGCGGCGCCGGCGCTTATCTGAGTTTCAAGTCCGGCACGGATATGGATGTCGCCTACCGTGAGGTGCGGGACCGCCTGGAGCGGGCGCGCCTCCTGTTTCCGGAAGATGTTGAGCGCACGTTCATCTACAAGGAGGACTTGTCGGCGATCCCCCTGATGATGATCGGCGTGGTGGTGGATCCCGGGTTGCCCGACGTCTACAACCTGCTTCAGAAGGAGGTCGTGCTGCCCTTGTCTCGCCTCGACGGCGTGGCGTCGGTCAACGCCCAGGGGCTGATCGAGAAGGAGATCCTGATCGAGATCGACAAGAGCCTGGCCGAGGCGCACAAGCTGAACATCTACCAGTTGGCGCAGGACCTTGGCGGGGACAATTTCACCATGGCCTCCGGGGCCGTGCGCGATTCGGGAAAAAAATTCCTGCTGCGTTCCGTGGCGACCTACAAGTCCGTCGAGGCCTTGCAGAACCGGCAGCTGACGCCGACGACCAAACTGAAGGACGTGGCCACCATCAGCTGCGAGGCGCCGGAGAAAAAATTCGCGGTGCGGGTCAACAGCAAGCCGGCGTTTGCGGTGATGGTCAAGAAGGAGGGCGACGCCAACACCGTCGATCTTTGCCGCCAGGTGCGCGGCGTGCTGGAGAAGATGAAAGAGAATCCGCGCCTTGCCTCGGTCGACATGGAGCCCTTCTTCGATCAGGGAATGGTCATCGAGGATTCACTGAGCAACCTGATCAAGAGCGGTCGCATCGGCGGATTGTTGGCGGCTGTCGTGTTGTTCGTGTTCCTGCGACAGACGAGGCTGACCGTCATTATCGCATTGTCGATTCCACTCTGCCTGCTGGTCGCCCTCGCGGTGATGTTCTTTGCCGGCGAGACACTGAACATCCTGACCATCCTCGGATTGGTGATCTGTGTGGGCCTGTTGGTCGATAACTCGGTGGTGGTGGCGGAGAATATCATTCGACTCCGCGATGCCGGGCTCTCGCGCCGCAGGGCCTGCATTCGCGGGGCCGGCGAGATTGCGTTGGCCATCACCCTGGCCACCCTGACGACCGTGGCCGTTTTCCTGCCCATGTCGCTGGTTGAGGGCGAGGGCAAGTTTCTCATGCTGCGGCTTTCGATTCCAATCTGCGTCTCCTTGATCGCGTCGCTGTTCGTCGCGCTGGTGTTCATCCCGCTCAGCGTCTACCTCACGTTTCCTGACCGACGAGGCAGGTCGAAATCCGAGGTCGACGGAGCTGCTTCCAGATGGAACCCCTACCGACGATTCTTGGATTGGATGGCGCTGCTCTACGAGTTCACCTTCGGCAAGCTGCAGTGGTTCTACAATCACGCGCTCGCCTTCTTCCTCAAGCGTCGGCTCGACATGGTCGGACTGCTCATCGCGGTCTATGCCGTCACGGTCGGCGTCGCATGGAAGGAGGTGGAGCTGCAGCCGACCCAGGAGGAGGACCAACTCAACTTCCGCATCAGCATCCAGATGTCCAAGGAATTCACCTTCGAGGAGGTCTACGACTATTTTCGAGAGGCCGAGGCGGTTGTGGAGAAACAGAAGGAGTCATTGGGGCTCAAGGGCTACTTCATCCAGCATGGAACGCGCGGCGGCAACCTGGAAGCCTGGCTCGACAAGGATGTGGAGCGCGAACTCACGGCCAAGGAGATCGGCTCGAAGATCTACAAGGCCCTGCCGAAACGCGCCGGGGTGAAGTTGTACTACTCGGCGGAAGACCGGGTGAATGAGGCCAAGGGCAACGAGGTCTTCGGCGTTCAACTGGAGGGCGACGACGCCCTGCTGCTGGCGGAGGTGGCCGAACAATTGGAGCCGATCTTCGAGATGGTTCCCGGCGTCATCGGCAAACGCGCGGGCGAGGAGGAAACCCCCAGCGAACTGGCCCTGGTCATCGACCGGGACCGCGCCACCGCCAGCGGGGTCAACCCGAACGTCATCGCGGGCGTTGTCGGTTACGCGCTCCGCGGCAGCGCCTTGCCGCGCTACAATGAGAACGGCAAATTGATCCCTGTGCGCGTGCGCTACCAGGAGTCGGACCGTGAGACGCTGAGCGACTTGGAGAACTTTCTCGTGCCAACGGAGAATGGATCCGTCCTACCGCTCTCGGCATTGACGGATCCGAAAATGCTCAGAACGCCGCGGGGTATCAACCGGCGCAACCGGCGCGTGACCCATTACATGACCTTTGAACTGGAGAAGCAGGAAAAGGACAAGATGGCCGAGACCCGCGCGCAATTGGCCGCGCTCCAACAACTGATCGATCTCCCCGAAGGCGTGCGCTTCGGTCAGACCAACCAGGGGTTCAACAAGAAGGATCTGGCCAGCATGCAGTTCGCCGGCGTCATGTCCGTCGTCTTCATCTATCTCCTGATGGGCTTCCTGTTCGAGAGTTTCATCCTTCCCTTGTCGATCATCCTCACGATCCCACTGGCGGGCATCGGGGTGGGTTGGATCCATTATATCACCGACAAGGACATGGACATGCTCGGCGTCGTCGGAATCATCCTGCTGATCGGCGTGGTGGTGAACAACGGCATCGTCCTGATCGATTACGTGAACCGACTGCGGCGGGAGGGCATGGATCGCATGGACGCCCTGCTGAAGGCTGCGGACCGACGCTTCCGCCCCATTCTCATGACCGCGCTCACCACCATCATCGGCATGTTGCCGCTGACCGTCAGCGAACCCAGCGCGATCGGCATGAGCTACAAGAGCTTTGGTCTGACGCTGATCGGCGGCATGACCACCGCGACCCTCCTGACCCTGTTGGTCATACCGGTCTTCTACACCTTCTTCGACGACGCCAGAACGGCGGTTTCCGGCGCCATCAAGCGGGCCTTGTTGTTGAAGCGACAACCGGCCCAGGGAGCGGCGACGCTCCTGTCGACGCCTGCCGGGGACGAGACGGAGTGAGATTCCCGCCGGTTTCGGTCGCGTAACGACCTATGCCAACCGGCGACCATCTTTTTGTCCCGCTGGAACGAGGGATTGACGCACCGCGTCTTTCGACGCTTGGCCCGAACGAAGTGATCAAGGTTTGACCCGCTTCGGGCCATTGCCTAAATTCGCCGCCTTTTACCCATGAAAATCCTGGTATGTGATCCCATAGCCCCCAAAGGCATCGAGCTGTTTCAGCAGCGTTCCGAATTCGACGTGGTTGTCCTGGACGCCCGCCCCTCCGAAGACGAACTGGTCGAATTGGCGACCGACGCCGCGGCCATCGTGGTGCGCTCCGAGACCACGGTGACAGCGCGGGTCATGGATGCGGCGAAGGGACTCAAAGTCGTGGGCCGCGCCGGTGTCGGCGTGGACAACATCGACGTGGACGCCGCCACGGACCGTGGCATCGTGGTGATGAACACCCCGGGTGGAAACACGATTTCCACGGCGGAGCTCACGTTTTCCATGCTGATGTCGTTGGCCCGGAAGATTCCCCAGGCCCATATGTCGATGAAGAACGGCGAGTGGAACCGCAAGGCCTTCAAGGGGCAGGAGCTTTTTCAAAAGACCCTTGGCATCCTCGGCATGGGCCGGATTGGCGGCGAGGTCGCCAAGCGGGCCCAGGCCTTCGGCATGGACGTCGTCGCCTACGATCCCTACATGTCCAAGGCGCGCGCGCAGGAGCTGCAGGTGGCGTTGGTCGACAACTTGGAGGACGTATTTCCCAAGGCGGATTTCATCACCGTGCACATGCCTTTGACCAATGAGACCCGCGGCATGTTGAACGCTGAGGCCTTCGGCAAGATGAAGAAGGGGGTCAAGCTCATCAATTGCGCGCGCGGCGGCATCATCCACGAGACCGACATCGTCGAGGCGATCGCGAGCGGCCAGGTGGCCGGGGCGGCCTTGGATGTCTACGAAACCGAGCCGCTCCCGGAGGATTCCCCATTGCGCGGCGTTCCGAACATCGTCCAGACGCCGCATCTTGGGGCCAGCACCTCGGAGGCGCAGGAGAACGTCGGCATCGAGGTCGCCGAGACCATCACGGAATACCTGCTGACCGGCTCGGTCCGCAACGGCATCAACATGCCGAACCTCGACGAGCAGACCTATGCCCGCGTCAAACCCTACCTCAGCCTCGGCGAAAAACTCGGTCGTGTGTTGGCGCAGATTTCGCCGAAGCGCAACGACCGCCTGGTCGTCACGTTCGGAGGTTCCGTCGCGGAAGCCCCTGGCGATCCCATTACCCGCTATGTCCTGAAGGGATTTCTCGAAGGGGCCGGCGGCAAGGACGCCAACCAGGTCAACGTCCGCTCCCTCGCCAATGGCCTCGGACTGGTGGTTGAGGAGGTCAAATCGAACGAGAAGACCTACTTCCATGAATGGCTGCATGTGGCCGCCCATTCCGGCGAGGAAAAGTATTCCGTCTCGGGCATTTGTTTCGGCGCGCGTCATGAGCCGCGGGTGGAGCGGATGAACAGTCAGTGGTTGGAGTTTGTGCCCGAGGGCGTGATCCTGATCCTGGAGAACAAGGACAAGCCCGGCTTGGTCGGGCATTTGGGAACCACGCTGGCAAAGCACGGCATCAACATCGCCAACATGAGCCTCAGCCGTAGCGAGGGCGCCGGCACCGCCCTGACGGCATTGAATCTCGACAGTGAGCCGCCCCAGGAACTCGTCGACGCCCTGGAGGCCGACCCGGATCTCGCCAATGTCCGCGTGGTCCGACTTTGATTTGAGCGGCAAATGCCTCGATCGCGTCCAAAACCCATCACCTCATGAAAACCAACCTTGCCCTTGCGTGTTTGACCGGCGTCCTGTTGAACGCGTCCACCGACTCCAATGCTGCAGCAGCCTCCAGCCTGTTCGGCGACCGTGTGGTCGCCAAGGGCAATGGATTCCAAGTGACGAAGGGCGAGGTGAACCAGGCCGTCCTGGAGTACAAGGCCAACCTGGCCGCCGACGGCCAGGCCCTTCCGCCGGGCATGAATGAGGGCATCCGCGTCAAGATCCGCGACCGCATCGTCGCTCTCAGGGTGGTTCTGGGATTGGCTTCCAAGGAAGATCGCAAGGCGGGGCTCGAGGTGGCGGACAAGTTCATCAAGGAGGCGAAAAAGGAGGCCAAAACCGACAAGGAATACAAACGCAAGTTGATGACCCGCGGCTTCACGGTGGAGCGCTGGGAATCGCAGATCCGGGACAAGGAAATCTCCAACGTCGTGTTGCAGCGCCTCCTGCGCTCCAAGATCACCGTGTCGGACCAGGAGGTCAAAGATTACTACAACTCCCACCCCGAGGAGTTTCGCAAACCGGAACTGCTGCGCGCGGCTCACATCCTGCTCAGCACGACCGATCCGCGGACGCGCCGGCTATTGCCGGAAGCGGACAAGACCCGCAAGCGTCGCATCGCGGAAAAGCTCCTGGAGCGCGCTCGCAAAGGCGAGGACTTCGCCCGGTTGGCCAAGGAGTTTTCGGAGGATCCGGGCAGCAAGGAGAAGGGCGGCGAATATGTTTTTCCCCGCGGTCAGATGATCCCCGAGTTTGAGGCCGCGGCTTTTGCCCTGCGCGTCGGGGAGATCAGCGACATCGTGGAAACCAAGTTTGGCTACCACATCATCAAATCGTTGGAGCGCAAGCCGTCGTCGCAGGTCGGTTTCGCCGATATCTCAGAGGAGCTGCGCGGCGGCCTGATCCAGAAGAAGTTCAAGGAAGCCCTGCCCGCCTTCCTCGAGGCCGAGAAGAAGGTCGCCGGCGTCGAGATCCTGGAGTAAGGCGAGCCGGCAGCGCTCAATCCCGCTTCGACGACGCCTTCAACTCCCAACGTTCCCCGAAGAATCCCGCGTCGGCAATCCCTCCCGGCGCGCGTGAGGTGCGCGCCTCCTGAATGTGGATCACCGCCCAATCCGGCAGTTTCGGAACTTGGCGGGCGTTGTTCAGATAGTCGTACTCCCGGTAGGTGAAGCCGCTGTTCAAAACGAGGTAGCGGTCCGGATTCAGGGGATTCGGATGGATCATTGCCAAGGCGTGCTTCGGACCTTCGTAGATCTTGTCCCCCACCTTCACGCCCCCGGCTGTCCAGCGAATGGGAAGCGAATCCAGAACCTTGGTGAGGACCTTGTTGCTTGAAGGATCTCCAAAGAGGATCAGATTGCTGGAGGCAATGTCGGCGTCGGTGAGCTCGATGTCGTTCTTCACCCGCGCTTCTCCCCTGAACTGTCGGCGCCAATGTTCAATGGCGTGCTCCTCCTCCTTCTTGGCCCAGGTCGCCACCGTCGGAAACCACGCTTTGCCGGTCGGGCGCACGATGATGAAGGAATCCATGAAGGCGTCGTCAATCGGACCTTGGAGTCCGTGACGCTTGCGAAGCGTGGTGTCCGCGGCGGCGGCGAGCTGCCAACCGCTCTTCGTCTTGCGAAGCTGCGCTTTCCATGAGCGGTCCGACTTGATGCGTGGCGTGTTCTCGATGTGTTGGCCGTCCACCGCGAGATTCACGGGTTGCGTGTTGTCCATGGGGCACGCGCCGGCCGCCATGTCGAGCGTCAGGGCCGAAACATTCTTTGTGGTCACGCTGACGAAGTTGTTGCGGCCTATCTCGGCGTCAACCCGCGCCCGCTCCCAATGTTCCTCCAAGCCATCCACCGTCACCCAATGCATGCGGTTGTAGCGCAGTGTCCAAGTGGTGAAGCGGATCTTCCTCGGCATTCGATCTCGTCCGTGATGGGCGAGACTTGCAAGACGATTCTCGATCTCGATCTTGGAATCCGGATGAATCTTGTGCCCCATGCCGGGACCGATGATGTGCAGCAAGTCAATGCCCTCTTCGACAAGCTGTTTTTCCATGATGTCGGCGGCTTGTTTCTGGCGATCGACTTCGCCGCTGTAGGCAACGGTCGGGCAGTGATACAGGTTCACCGCCCAGTCCGTGCAGTCGTAAAGATGCCAGAGCTTCTTCTCATACCAGGTGGGTTTGAGCGTCTCTCCCTGGAAGCTGCGCAAAAACTCCGGCGTCTCGGAAAAGCCCGCGCCCGGATTGGCCGCAAACCATCGGTCCGCATAGTGGACTGCAAACTGCCAGCAGGCCGCGCCGCCCATCGAGAAACCACGCACCGCAATGCGGTCGTCATCGATCGGATAGTAGCGCTTCGCGTGGGCCAGCGCCTCGAACAAATCAATCTCCCCGGCAAACTTGTTGGCGTTCGAGTAGCGGGCGTAGGGGTGCAGGACAAACGTGTCCGCGGGCGCGTATTGCCCGATCGTTCGTTGCCGGCCATTAATGAAATTCACCTCGCTCAGAGTCTCGCCGCGCCCGTGGAACCAGAAATCCAGCCGATGTGTGTGCGCTGCGCCAGGCGTCCAGCTTTCCGGAACGACGAGCCCGTAGGGTTGCACGGAGTGATCGATCTTTGAACGGTAGCCTCGCACGACCAGACCCTTCTTCGTCAGCCAGGGAGCTTTGCCTGATTCCAACTGCCCCGCGCGTTCGATGCCATCGCGCAACAAACCCTTCGCGGTCTGGATCTCATTCGGTTTGAAGAACTCGTTGTAGGTCAGCGCCGACCAGGCCGCGCGATGATAGATCTCAACGTCCGGCAGCACGTCGAACAGCTCCGGCTTCCCTTTCAACGAGTCGCGCAGACCGTCGATCTTCGCGCCCAGCAATGCGATCCCGTCTTCCAACGCCTCGCGGTCTTCCGCGGACACGGGCACGCCAGGCTTCGGAATCCGGCGGACATTCTCAGCAATGTTGTCCTTCGGCCCGTCGGCGATGACTGGTGAGGTGAAAACGGTCCAAAGTACTAAAAAGAAAATAGAAGAACGCTTCATGAGATGGCATCAAACTGCTTGGCTTCAACGAGATCAAGCGGCAAAGAGCGCTGCCGCGCAACAACCCTTGGTGAAGGGGTGAAAGCAAGCTGCGAGTTTCGCGTGAGCATGCCGCCCTCGGGCGTTCACCGGCATACGCAGCGCGGGAATCGGGGCCGGGCGCCCAGACACGGACTACGAACGAGCATCCAAGTCCAAGTTCCTCCAAGTCCAAGTGACAGGCTCGATATCGAGGAAAGGGCTCGACTCGGCGGCGAGGGTGTGGTTTCGTGATGCCAACGTTAGGAGACGTTGGTTTGTCATGCGATTAGCACGCCTGAAACTTGTGGGCGAGGATGCCGTGTATCATTGCATCGCTCGCGTCGTGGGAGGTGAGTTCCTGCTTGGGGATCTCGAAAAGGAGCGCCTTCGAATCATGTTCCGTCAGAACGCCGACTTCGCCGGCGTCGAGGTCATCACGCACTGCGTCATGAGCAATCATTTTCATCTGCTCGTGCGCGTGCCCAAGGAGCGGAAAGTTCCCGACGAGGAGATCCTGCGTCGGGTGCAGGCCTACTACCCGCCCAAGAATGCCACCCGAGTTGCCTTGGAGGAGGCCATGGAAACCGGCGCGCTGAGCGACAGCGTCAGGCAGCGCTTCCTGGACCGGATGGGCGACTTGTCGGCCTTCATGAAAGAGCTCAAGCAACGCTATTCCCGCTGGCATAACAAGCAGCACGGCCGCTTTGGCACGCTCTGTGCCGAGCGATTCAAGTCGGTGTTGGTTGAGAATCAGCCAGGCTCGGTCTCCACAGTGGCCGCCTACATTGATCTCAACCCGATTCGCGCGGGCTTGGTGACCGATCCCAAGGACTACCGATGGTGTGGCTATGCCGAAGCGGTTGCTGGCGACAAGCGGGCGCAGCGCGGAATCATGTGCTTTCTGAAATCGACGAAATGGAAGAATGCCGGAGCCCAATACCGCCAACTCCTGTTTGTGAAATCAGGCGTTTCCGGCCATGCGGGCAAGACGGTCCTGGATCGGGAGGCGATTGGCAAGGTGGTGGAGGCAGGCGGCGATCTGGCGTTGGCGGAAGTCCTGCGCCTGCGCGTGCGATACTTCAGCGACGGGGTCGCCCTGGGTTCTCGGGAGTTCGTGGATTCGATCCGGAGTGAATTCAAGGACCGGTTCGGCTCCAAGCGTCGGAGTGGAGCCCGGCGAATTGGCAAGGGCAACGCAACGCCCGGGTTGTATGCGATGCGGGATTTACGGGGCGATCGCTTCACCTAGCCCCAGATACGGCTTCGGCCCCTCTTCCTCTTCAACCATTCGACCGAGATTCCGCTCGGCGCGGGTGAGGTCTGCGCTCAAGCAGCGTGGAACGCCTCGAATGCCCTCCAGTC
>Ga0181593_10002448_pt1 | contig 17080 bp, 14 predicted proteins | sample 071ome_19_FD_133756 | JGI IMG/M metagenome (GOLD analysis project Ga0181593, IMG submission 133756) | Coastal salt marsh microbial communities from the Groves Creek Marsh, Skidaway Island, Georgia - 071413AT metaG (megahit assembly) | ecosystem: Environmental > Aquatic > Marine > Intertidal...
ACTGGTTACCAATCCCGAATGCCGCCAGTACATACTGCGTCAGGCGTTCGAGGAAGCCATCCACACCCACGCCTACCAGTATTGCATCGAATCTCTGGGAATGGATGAAGGCGAGATATTCAATATGTACCACGAGATTCCATCAGTGGCGAAGAAAGCTGCCTGGGGACTCAAATACACCCAGGAAATTTCTGATCCAACCTTTAAGACCGGCACCATTGAGTCCGATCAGCAACTGCTGCGCAATCTGGTCGCATTCTATTGCTGCCTGGAGGGAATTTTCTTTTACTGTGGATTTACCCAGATACTGTCGATGGGGCGGCGTAACAAGATGACCGGCACTTCCGAGCAGTTCCAATACATACTGCGAGATGAGTCCATGCACCTCAATTTCGGTATCGACATGATCAATCAAATCAAACTGGAAAATCCGCACCTGTGGACTGACAGTATGAAAGAACAGGTCACGCAGATGATTATGCAGGCTACCCAGTTGGAAATAGAATATGCCAGAGATACTATGCCGCGTGGTGTATTGGGTATGAATGCCGCCATGATGGAGGAATACCTGCAATTCATTTGCAACAGACGATTGGTACAAATAGGTCTGCCGGAACAATTCAAAGGTGTGAAAAATCCATTCCCCTGGATGTCCGAGATCATGGACTTACGCAAGGAAAAAAACTTTTTTGAAACTCGGGTAACCGAGTACAAAACCGGCGGTGCATTGAGCTGGGATTAAACACAGCAGTCAGGGACGACACTCTGAAGGAGGACATTGCATGAGCGATAAGAAGTACTCAGAAAACGACCCTGAACGGACTCTGATAACTCTCGACCAGCTCAGCCAAACAATAGAAGTAATGACCAGCGTCGTAAATCGATTGCGCCAGCATTTGAGCGAACAGGTTTTGGCCAAACGAGAACTGGAGGCATTGGAACGCACGCGTCAATTACATTCACCATCGGATCAATCCGGCGACAATGGCTCGGACTATTCGACCGCGGCCCCATCAATCAGGCCAAGCAAGCAATTGAGTGTGGTCGTAGAAGTGTCGGTGCCGGATTCGGAACCGGGCGGGAATCCAGACAAGAAAACATTTCACTAGCCTGTAACGACTACTCATGAACATTGGTGCAGTCCTGCTGGCAGCTGGTTTCAGCAATCGCTTCGGCAGTGTCAAGCTTTGCGCCAGATTGCAAAACGGTCACACTGTTCTGCAGCAGACCTTTGCCAATATCCAATCGGTGGTAGCAAATATCACTGTAGTAACCCGTCCCGATGTCTACCCCCTGATTGTCGATGACTGTCCTGACGCCAGAGTATTCGCAGATGCTGAGCGAGGCATGGGTGCAACCCTCGCGTTTGCCATGCAGATCATACTTGAACAGGACAACTTGGACGGATGTCTGGTGTGCCTCGCCGACATGCCATTCATTCTACCCCTCACTTATCAAAACCTATGTAGGGCAATGGAGCGTGACAAAATCGTCGTACCATACTATTCAGGTCGAGCCGGTAATCCTTCCGGATTTGGGGCAACCTTTTTCGAGACACTCACAGGGCTTACCGGTGATCGCGGCGGTCGAGTAGTTATCCAGCAAAACCCGAATTCAGTAATCCAGGTGCCAGTGGACGATCCGGCCGTGTTGCAGGATATTGACACACCAGAAGACTTGACTCGATTTGATCAATTGGTCGGACACTAAGCATTTCTCACCGCAGCGGTTGCGCGGTTCCATCTATTACTCCTAGAATGCTGGCGTTAACGCGGGAATACAACGCCCGATGGCATTGAAGGCGGTCCAAGATGAAGAAAATCAAGAACGAATCCGAGCTGCTGAAAGAAGCCATTCGTGTCGGGACCCGGTACTTCGAGGCTCGAGGAGCAGGACAGTTTGAAGGCACAGATCATGCAGATATCAAGGTTAGAGCTATTTATCTGCTGCTGGTCAAAGACAAGGTTATCCAGCCACTGGCTAAACAAGATGAGACCGTACAAAACATGCGGCATAAACTGGCCCTGTGGATTGCCCGAAATCTGCCTGCCAACCATCACCTTCTCAACTAAATGGTTGACTAGCATGAAACCTTTTAGGACAAGCACTGCAAACCGGGCTATTAAATACGTCGCACTGTCCGTTGGATTGATACTCGCCGGCTTGGCCAGCGCAGACGAGAGCAGCGCTCGTGCTGCCATGGAAAGCACGCGCAACCCCTTGGTCCAGATCACCACTACCGAGGGCAATATCTATATCGAATTACTGCCCGCTGAGGCACCGCAGAACGTAGCAAATTTCCTCGCGTTCGCTGCCGGCGAAGTGGAAATTTTTGATTCCGAATCAGGCCAACTGTTTTCCCCCAACTACTACGACGGCATGATATTTCACCGCATAATGCCGGATTTTCTCATTCAGGCCGGCAGCCCACTGGTGAATGTATTTGGAGCCCCCGCAGAAACCCTAAACGACGAAATCAATGCAATTGCGCTGGGACTGGACCTTATGCCAGCCGTGCTTAGCGACGGTTCCTTCAACCCGATATTACAGATTGGCGACCGAGAGGAACTCGAGGAAACAGTCCTGCTACCGCTTTATCGGTCCATGAATATCAGCTCTAATGCCCAAGTGACGCAGCGCCAGTTCGAAATAGATGAGCGGCTACGGACAATGTCGGTAATGGAGGTCTACGAAAACCTTGGCTATCGGTACACGGAGGGATTTAACACCCGAACGATCGGACGCGGCACGGTCGGCCTGGCTAATTCAGGACCCAACAGCAATGGTCCGGAATTCTTTATCGCTGTTAATCAGGCTGAATGGCTGAATGGCCGTTACACGGTTATCGGTCGCGTTGTGGAAGGAATGGACGTGGTCGATAGTATCAACCAAAAACCGACAGACCCATCCGCCAGAGTTCGCCGCGCGCTGATATATCGCATCCGGGAGCTGTGATCATAGTCAAATTTACAGGAGTCGGTCGTGTCCAGAAAAAAGAAAAAAGAAACCTCTTCTACCGGAGTATATGCCCTGTGCATAACGGTCGGCGTTTTTGTCGGGCTTGGGTTGACGCCGTTGATGGGTAACCTCCTGGGAATGGTAGCCATTGGCGGTATAGCGGGTGCCAGCGCTGCTTTTCTGATCAATAAAAACGCGCGTAATCCTTCGCAAAAACGGCACCACTAGGAACACTCTTAATTGAATCTATTTCAGTTCGTTATCAAACCTGCTTCCGTGATTTGCTGCTGAAATATCTCGCGCCGATAGGGAGGCAGCGAATCCAGAATCGTCTTGCCGTAAAAACGAGTCGCCAGCCGCTCATCGAAGATAGTCAGGCGACCCGTGTCAGTTTCATTGCGCAATAGTCGTCCGCAAGCTTGCACCAGTCGAAAAGCAGCCTCGGGTACCGAGAGTGTCATAAAGGGATTATCGCCCCTCGCCTCAACCCACTGGGACAGAGTGGCCTCAATCGGATCATTGGGAACGGCAAAAGGAATCTTGGCGATCAGTACGTGGGTACAGTATTTGCCCGGAAGATCGATGCCTTCGGCGAAGCTTGCCAGCCCACAGATAATGCTGCGCTCTCCAGCGTCGATACGCGCCCGATGCAGATCAAGCAACTGCGCTTTCTGGTAGTCATCCTGGCAGAGCACCCGTTGATTCCATTCGGAATCTAATCCTTGCAGCACATCCTGCATTTGCCGCCGACTGGAAAACAGCAGCAGCGCAGCCAGGTCATCCTGTAATAATTGCGGTAACGCGGCAACAATAAGTTCAGTGTGCCGCTGGGTATCGCCTGGATCACAATGCATGCGTGGAATGCTGAGGACTGCGTTGTTAGCAAAATCAAACGGGCTGGGTATGCTAAGGTAACTGGTCTGCTCGGGAAGTCCCGCCCGCATTTTTAGAACATTAAAATTGCCAAGTGCCGAGAGCGTGGCAGAAGTCAGAACCGCGCCACTGCAGTTGCTCCAGAGACGTTCTGCAAGATTTTCTGCTGCCAGGACTGGACTGGAAGCCAAACTGATATCGCGGTCTTCGTTGTAGTCGGTTACCGTAAGCCAGCGTGCAGAGGGCGCCGACAATTCCGGATCTTGATGCGCAAAGCTGGTCCACAATTTGAGACTGCCTTCAGTCCTTGAAAACATGCCCCCAATGAGCGGAAACCATTGTTCCGCCAGTAACCTGATTTGCAGATCCGCACCTTCTTCGATCTGCAGTTTGATCTGACTCTGCAACTCCGAGATTTGGTTGAATAGCTGGGCAAACCGGATTTCCAACCCCTCAGCAGCTTCTCTAAGACTGGACGGCACAACACCCAACGTAAAAGTGTGCTGCTGACTACTGCCGTAACTGTCCATCGACTCTGCGGATTCGATCAACTGGTCTAGTAACAGCAGGACATCTCCAAGCTGATCAGCCGCCTCTGCCATCTCCTTCTGTAACCTGCCAAGATCCGGCGATCCGCAGAGTGCCTGTACAAGTTGCGATTCACCGGCGAACTGCACTAACGCCCGTTCTGACTGTTGCAACCAGTGAATGCTCCCCTTGATGCGAGTAAATGCAGAGAAATGATGGTTGCTCTTTACCGGGAGATGATGAGCTTCGTCAAACACAAATATCGTGTTTGACGGGTCAGGAAGAATCACACCACCACCCAATGCCAGATCAGCCAGAACCAGATCATGATTGGCTACGATGCAGTCGACATCATTGAGTTGGTCCCGAGCCTTGAAAAAACAGCATTGCTTAAAATAGCTGCAGCGTGAGCCCATGCACTGGCTGTTATCCACCGTAACCTGGCGCCAAATAGTGTCTGTGATCGGTTCCCGCCACTCGTCCCTATCGCCCAGCCAGCGCCCCGCCGATACTTCTTCCAGCATAGCCTGATAGAAGGCGTAACTGTCACCAGCGGGCTCTTCCGGTCGATCGCCATATAAATCAAACAACGCATCGAGACTTGCATTATTTTGCAGCAAGGTATCAAGTCGCGCCAGGCAAAGGTATCTGCCCCTGCCCTTTGCCATAGCAAAGCTGAAATTGAGCCCTGATCCGTTCAGGATATCCGGCAGATCTTTGAGTATTACCTGCTCCTGGAGGGCCACGGTTGCAGTAGCAATCACGACCTTGCGATCCAGTTCTCGCGCCAGAGGTAATACGGCCAGCAGGTAGGCCAGAGTTTTTCCGGTGCCTGTGCCGGCCTCCACAACACAAACAGGAGGCGCTGAGTGGTCTGGTTGTTCAGCTTGCTCTTGAATCTGCGCCAGACAATTGGCGATCTCGGCAATCATTAGTCGCTGCCCATAACGGGGCGTAAAACCATACTCTTCGATAAGTCTGGAATAAGCGGATTGAATGCTTTTCTTCACCTCATCCGGCAATGCAATGGAAGACGTGTCTGGATATTGTTCCGCCAATGAAGACTCCGATGATCACGTTAATTCAGTAGTCACCTATATAGCTACCTATTATAGTATCGTCGACGTCAGCTTGTAGGTTTTTGTAATACCCTGTGTAATGAAATGAGAGATGTCTGTCTTAACTGTCTGTCATAGTTGAATTAACATCTGGTACACTTGCCAGTCCGCTACAGCACCTTTTACTCAAGACCTATGACCAGCGATATTCTTGCAGACCAGGACGAATCGTCGAACGCCGGCCAAGAAGGCCCCGACACAGAACGCTCAGAAACCGTCGCAGAAGGCGGCACACAATCGGTTCCTGTACCCGATTGTCTTCCCGGGTCCGATCCTGTCGCGGAATTGGGTGACGGCGCCACTGAGGAGCCTGATCCAGAGGCTCCTTCTGCAAATGTTCCTGACCTCAATTCCCTTGACAGCCCCACGTCCGAACCAACATCGACACTTGCCGCGCAAAATGACAACTCTTCTCTATCCGCGGCGCAACAGATGACAGAAGAAGACCGTCACGCATTGACTGAAATGCTGCAGACTAATATTGAGCTCTTCCGCACTCTTGGCGAGCAACTGACCGAAGACGATATCAATTGCCTGCGGGATCTGGGAAATTCTCTGCCGGAATTAATTCCGCAGTTAAGTAAGAGTAAAACCGGTGGGCTAGAAAGCGAACTCCTCGCATTCGGCAGACTGATTAAAGCGGTCACTCTAAGCGAGCAACGCGATAATCAAATCGAAGAGATAATTACTTCTGCACAAAACCTCAGCCACAAAAAAACCAACGAATTGGTGACCGTTAGAAAACTGCTGCGACAACTTAAAAGTGAAATTGGCTGGCCTCTGGACGCACCCAAGAGTGACTCCTTTGAGAAACTGCTCGCGACCGAACTAAAACTTGACGAAATGGCCATCATGAATCAGCAGTTTCAGGAACAGCTGCTCGAGTCTACCAAGGAACTGGTGGATTCCCTGGGAAAAGCCCTTGAAACGGGGAGCAGCACTGAAGCCAGCGCCTTATGGGATAAAATTCAGGGCAATATCAATAATCTGAGCGGCCGCGCACAACACGATTTCAAATTACAGACCACCGAGTTTCGAAATCAGGTGAATGAGCTACGCGGGTGGAAAAAATTCGCTGCTACAGAAAAGAAAAAGGAACTGATCGAAACGGTGAGGCAGCTTTCCGAAGCTACAGCTACGCCACCGGAAGTAGCGAGGGAGATAAACAATCTGCACAAAGAGTGGAAGAAGCTGGGCTACTCCAATCAGAACGAAAAGCTGTGGCGCGAATTCAAAACCCTATCCGATCAGGCTTATGCACCGTGTAAAGAATATTTCAAAAAACAAAAATCGGTATTAGCTGAAAACTTCAAGCAGAGAACCAAGCTCTGCAAACGACTGGAGGAGTTTCTCGAGAATCTTGAAAGCGACAATATAAAGATCATTGACCTGAAAAAAACCGAGACCCAGGCTAAGGATGAATGGAAGCGTTATGCACCGGTGGAGCAATCCAAAGTGAAAGCGCTGCAGAAGCGCTTCTATGAATCACTGAACGGTATTCGGAATATTCGACGCGATGCCGCCAGAAAAAACGGCGAACTCAAAGAGGAGCTTGTCAAGCAGGCTCAGGGCCTGTTGGAACTGGAAGATCGACGCGAAGCCATGAACCAGGCGCAAAAACTGCAAGCCGATTGGAAGGCCATTGGCCCCTCCTTTGCGAAGGATGATCGCATCCACTGGGATAAATTTCGGGCCGCCTGCGATGCCCTTTTCAAGGAGCGAGATGAAGCACGAAAAGCTCTGAAATCGGATATTGATAACTCTCTGAAGTCCCTCAAAGACATTCTCTTGAAACTGGAGCAGATGCTCGAGCAGGACGACGATGCTTTCCGCGAATCGGGTAAGCTTTTCTCTTCATTGCGAAGGGATTTCAATCAATCCTTAAGTCCTAACATAAAAAAGGAACGCCAGCAGTTACAGAAGCGCTTTGATACACTCACTCGAAAGATAGAAGCGAGGTTTACAAAGCTGCCTGACAAAAAGCAGTTGCGGGCATTGCACGCGTTGCAAGCTCGCGCCAAAATGTGCCAGGACTTGGAGAAACAATTGCAGGCTTGTATCGATGAGGACGAGTTACGCAACACTCTGACAGACGTGGACCAGGACGGTTGGAAACAACTCCCGCCTAGCGGTAACCCCGATCTTGACAAAGCCATGGAGCAACGCTGGAAGGCCTTATTTACTATCAAGACTCCAGGGAAGTTGATGAATCTCATAGAGGAGATGGATCAAACTGCACGTAGACGGGTTGTGGAAGCGGAAATCAGTAGCCATGTCGATTCACCAGATCATGATAAGGCGCTACGAATGGAACTGCAGCTGCAGCAGCTCACCAGCAATTTCGGAAAGGCCAGCACTGAAAATAGCGGAGCACGCGAACGTGCCGCATGGGAGCTGCAGTTGCAATACCTGTGTACGGGTCCGCTTTCCGAGCAAATTCGTTCCGACCTGGATCCAAGGGTCACCAGGATTCTTGAAAAGGTTTTGTGAAAATTTATCAATCGATTCGATAGCGACGTATTAGCGGATTTGCGTACATAGCCAGAAACGATTTGCGAAGTGGTTCATCCAGGCTATTAAATCGCGCGATGAACTTTTCCTGCACCTGCTGATCGATGTCCCTATCCCATGCCTCGCGAGCCAATTCTGGAATTTGCTTCGGACTACTCTCTTTTAGCAATTGCAATGCCAGGTAATTAGTGTCGTGAAGACGATAGTTAGCCAAAATCTGGGCGTCTATCATCGCCGCAATTTGGTCAGGATCGTCGGTATCTATCTGCAATTGCTCTCCAAATGCCAAGTGCACCCGTCCCTTAAAGCCAATGATGCCAGTAACGATGCTGTGAATGTCACTCTCATCCGTTTTCTCGAAAGCTCCAGTGGTTTCGACCTGATAAAGTTCCTCTGCTTTCAGTTTGTCGCAGGCATCGAATTCGTAGGAAATAGCAACCGGTATTAACTTCAGGGCATCAATACTTTGACCAATTGTCAGATCGCGCCTGCCCAGCGCAAGCATCTTGATCAAAGCAGGATCTGTCTGATCAATCCCATCTTTGGCGCGACCTTCTCTTTGGGCAATCCACACATTTTGGTTGTTAGCGATGCAGTAGTGAATGTATCGAGAGAGCAGATCCAGTGATTTGAGCAACTCCCGCCCTTTGTGGGAGCGGCGCACAATAAAGCTTTTATTCAGTCGCATCAGGTCGGTAACGAATGGCTTTTTCAGCAAGTTATCACCGATCGCGATCTGCAGGGTTTCTATGCCTTCTTTGTACAGGACGTAATTCATCAACGCGGGATCCATGGCAATGTCCCGGTGATTGGTGATGAAAACATGACTGCCAGTCCCCTTCAGCTTGTCCAACTCCGAATAAGTCAGGCCGGAAGTGGTGTCGCGGATCATTTTTTCCATATAGTCGGCAATGATGTCCTGCATCGTTGCCACGCTATTCACTTTTGCCACCTGGGACCGAAGCATCCGCCGCGCAAGCAGATCCAGCACGGGCATCATGAATCTGGCCAGGCTGGGATTATAAAATTTTGCCACACTGCGAGTGAATTCTCGGTTGGTAAGCAAGGCGTCGAGGACCGGGCGAATTTCATGATCCTGGTACGGCCTGATTTCGTTGAATTCATCCATCGGGTAAGGATTCCATAAAGGCGACTTGGTGAGCGATAACCGGGACCCGGTGACTGGCAGTATGCGAGACGGGCGGCAATTCTAGCCTCAATACCCGCGCAAGACAACCTGAAAATTGTCGACGTTTTTATTTTTTTGTAAGTTTTTCATATGGTTGGAATATCCAAGTGAACCAATGAAGGACCATCAGGATCGATTCGAAGCCCCGCTTATTTGCGCAACGTAATTACGCAGTGCAGTCAAGACCTGCATACTCTCAGCATCGCTCGCGCTTGACTCCGCCCCGTTCATAGACTGCTCAAATAGCTGCCACTGATGTTTGCCCATACGCGAGTGCCGAAAAGTCTCCCATCGCTGTCGTTCCTGCTCATCGAGGCTCTCCGGAAAATTACGGGCTCGATATCGGAACAGCATTTCCGGCAGGCGACGATCGCGGAACGGTAGATTCAACATAACCAATTGCTCTGAAGTGCTCTCTCGAACCACGTCCATTAGTTTTCTATCGGCGTCGCTGAAAAAACCACCGCTGTAAATCATGAAATCCGGATCGCTTTCCGCGTCTGCGCGGTCTGGCTCCAATGCTTTACGCAGTCTGACCGAAAGATCCTGGATCTCAATCAACTTTTGCCAGTGACGATTACAAGTGTCCAGATCGATCTGGTAGTCAGCAGCTTTATCAGCTGGCAGGATCGACATGGGCGCTACAATTGGGCAGCGATTGACATGCAGGGTCTTGAGCGGAATACGCCGACTTTCTTTTGGTAAGTCCTCGGTTCGCGTAAAAACTCGCTGGCGTATCTCGTCTGAACTCGCAGTCAGCCAGTTTGCTGGATCCTCTCGCAGGTCGTAGACCACAATGCCATTCGAATCTACAGGATGCCGACAGACCGGCGCGACCAATGCCAAGCAGCCCTGGCCAGGCGGATACATTGCGGACACGTGAATTACTGGCTTACAGTGATTCAGATCTAACTGCTGTTCGACATTCTTCTTGAATCGTAAATTGTAGACATAGTCGTAAAGACGCGGCTGGTTCTGTTTGACCAGGCGCGCCATTTCGATTGTCGCAAGAACATCGGATCTGGCATCGTGCGCCTCGGTGTGAGCGATGCTGTTAGCCGCAGTCAATTGCTCCAATTTGAAGACTTTCGTGCCACTCTCGCCAATGGGCCACTCTATTCCATCTGGTCTCACAGCCGCACACAAGCGCAACATATCGATAATATCCCAGCGACTGTTGCCATCCCTGTACTCCCGGCCGTAAGGATCATAAAAGTTACGATACAGAAGCTGTCGTGTCAGTTCGTCGTCAAATCGAATGCTATTGTAGCCGGCAACGCAGGTACCCGGACGTGAAAACTCATCATGGATACGGCGAATAAATTCTGCCTCATTGAGCCCTTTCTGCATTGCTACCTGGGGTGTGATGCCTGTGATCAGACATGCCTCGGGCGAGGGCAGGAAATCGTTTGCCGGCTTGCAATAAAGCACCAGTGGATCTGATATGATTTTCAGATTTTCATCAGTCCGGATTCCTGCAAACTGAGCCGCACGATCGCGTCTGGGATCGCTGCCAAAGGTTTCGAAGTCGTACCAGTAGAGGGTGTTGGAGGTCACGGGAACAATGCAAGCTCTCGTTCATATTTACGCCAGGCGGCAAGTGGAGACAATGTAACATGAGCCAGACACAAGTTCTAACAGCAGCCCAGTTGTAGTAACATAGGCTCGGGTTGGTACAGAATCTCGTGGTTCTGGAACTGCTCGTCAGGTCAACGCATCGGTAATTGGTCAAATCAACTTCGGCAATCGACAATTAAGCAGATGGAATTCCCCGGCTCCCACATCCTGAGCGTTTCGCAGTTCGAGCGTGACGATGTGGAAAAGGTGTTCCAGGTGGCCGACAGCATGCGGCCATATGCTGCTCGCGAACGGCTCACCAAAGCGCTCGACGGCGCCATACTCGGTAGTAATTTTTTTGAACCCAGTACTCGAACGCGAGTCAGCTTCGGGTGCGCATTCAATCTGCTTGGCGGACACGTGCGCGAGACTACCGACGTCAAGGCCTCATCGATTACCAAGGGTGAATCACTCTATGACACAGCTCGAGTCATCAGCGGCTACAGTGACGTCATCGTCATGCGTCATCCACAGCCGGGCTCGGTAGAAGAATTCGCCCGCGCGAGCCGAGTTCCGGTAATTAATGGCGGCGACGGTACCAATGAGCATCCAAGTCAGGCATTACTGGACCTCTATACCATTAAGAAGGAACTGGCCAATCAAAACCGCACGGTTGAAGGTATGAAAATTGCCATGGTCGGGGATCTGAAACATGGAAGAACAGTTCATTCCCTGACACGACTGCTGCTTCTTTACGACAATGTCGATTTTACCTTCATCTCTCCAAGTGAGCTGAGCATGCCGCAGGAGATAGTGGATGAATTGAAAGAGCGGGGGCATCGGGTCGTGGAGACTGATGACATGGAATCCGGACTGACCGGCAACGATATTGTTTACTTGACCCGAATTCAGGAAGAACGATTCACCACCAAGATGGAAGCAGATATTTATCGAGGACGTTTCCGACTCAATCAGGCTGTATACACCCGATACTGTCAACCAAAAACCGTGATCATGCATCCCCTGCCGCGCGACTCGCGCGCAGAAGCTAACGAACTGGACAATGATCTCAATCAGAATCCGGGACTGGCCATATTCAGGCAAACTGATAACGGGGTACTGGTTCGCATGGCATTGTTTGCCTTAATCCTGGATGTGGTTCACAATATTGAAGATACCTCTTCCAAAGTGAACTGGTATACTCAAAAGCGTTTTTGAGCTACCTGTAATTGACTGAGCTAGAAATCAAGGCATCTTGTTCATGGGTTTTAAAGATCTTTTAAAGATGATGGTTGACATGGAAGGTTCGGACCTGTTTCTCACAACCGACGCACCGCCCATGGTCAAAGCGCACGGGAGCCTTGTGCCTATTCTCGATAAAAAAATGCCACCTGGCACTACCAAGAAAATCGCATATCAATTGATGAATCAAGACCAGATTTCGGAGTTCGAAAAGAGCCCGGAGATGAATTTGGCAATTCAAGAAGCCGATGTCGGGCGCTTCAGGGTTAATATTTTTCAACAACGAGGAGAAGTCGGCATAGTAGCCCGACATATAAAAACAGACATACCTCAATTCACCGATCTGGGATTGCCCGCGATTTTGACCGACATAATTATGTCCAAGCGAGGCATTATACTTTTTGTTGGCGGCACTGGATCCGGAAAATCAACGTCACTTGCAGCGCTTATCGACTATCGTAATAAAAACAGCGATGGTCATATTATAACCATTGAAGACCCGGTGGAATTTATTCACAACCACCACAAATCAATAGTTAATCAACGCGAAGTTGGCATGGATACCATGAGTTATGAAGATGCTCTTAAGAATACTCTCCGACAGGCGCCTGACGTAATTCTGATTGGAGAAATTCGTAGCCGCGAAACCATGGAGCACGCACTGGCATTCGCGGAAACAGGTCACTTGTGCTTATCGACATTGCACGCTAACAATGCCAATCAGGCGCTCGATCGAATAATAAATTTCTTCCCCGAAGAACGCCATAAGCAACTGTTGTTGGATTTGTCCCTTAACTTGAGGGCATTTGTTTCGCAACGATTAGTTCCAACCGTTGATGGAAAACGTGCTGCCGCGATTGAGATTTTGATTGGCTCCCCGCGAGTTAATGACTTGATAAAACAGGGCAAGATTTCTGAGCTAAAGGAAATCATGGAGAAATCCGAACAGCAGGGCATGAAAACTTTTGACGGAGCCCTGTATGCATTATACAAAGAGGGCCGAATCAGTTACGAAGATGCTCTCAATAATGCCGACTCTCGGAACAACCTGCGACTGCGAATACAGCTCGCCGATGGCTCCGACGGGCAGTCCGACATGTCTGGAGAGGAAGAGGAAAGCGGTTCCCTTTCTCTCGTTTCGAAAGACGAACCTTAATTTTAACCAATCCTTGAGGATAGTCGTTGGTGCTTGAAGACGAGTATCAAAAACTCGATGGCCTGGCGATAGCAGAAGGGATCAGAAAAGGTCACTTTAGCGCAACTGAAATCGTAGATTGCGCCATCAACATGGCGGAGACATACAATCCGCATCTTAACGCCATAACCTGGGAATCCTACGAACGCGCCCGTGAACTGGCTGTCGCACTGGATAAACTGGGTCGCACTTCCTCCGCTCCGTTTAGTGGTGTTCCATTTCTCGTCAAGGATTTAAGTGCCGTAGCCGGAATGCCCCAGACCAGCCACAGTCGCCTTTTTGAAGGGGAAATTGCCGAGCAGGATGCACCTGTAGTGAAGGCATTTGCCAAGGCTGGACTGATTTCACTTGGCAAGACTAACACCCCCGAGCTGGGTCTGACGATTACCACTGAATCAGCGTTTGCCGGCCCGTGCCACAACCCCTGGAATCTAAGTCACTCAACCGGAGGCTCTAGCGGCGGCTCAGCGGCTGCGGTGGCTGCGGGGATTGTACCGGTGGCCCATGCTACCGATGGTGGTGGTTCAATTCGAGTACCCGCAGCCTGTTGCGGACTGGTTGGACTGAAACCAAGTCGCGGGCTGACTCCAGTAGAGTTGCAGCTTGCTGGCAGTTGGAGCGGAATGAGTGTTTCCCATGTTTTGAGCAGAACTGTCAGAGACAGCGCCGGAATGCTCGATGCAATACGATTGGAGAAAGCGGCGCTGTATCCCTTGCCTCAAGGTCCCCAGTCTTACCTTTCCGCACTGGATGGTAGTCGCCAGCTCCGGATTGCCTTGCAGTGGGAGCACCCCCTGGGGGCGCATCTTCATCCGGAAGTCAGCAAGGCAATGGAACAGACCAGAGAACTGCTCGAGCAGTTTGGCCACCAAGTCAGTGATGCCGCGCCCCCGGTCGATTACAGGCAATTGACTGGCTTCACCGGCAATATAATTAACATACATGTCGCTCAATCTGTTATGCCGCAACTGGCAAAGCGAGAAGAATCTCCTGATACTTCGCTACTCGAGGAAGGAACCCGGCGAATGGCCAAGCGCGGCTCCGCGCTCGCTGCCAGTGATTACATAACTGCGATTGACGGCATTCGCCGTATTGCAAAAGAAATGGAAGCATTTCATCGCACCTACGATATCCTGGTTTCGCCGGTGCTGACCCAGCCGCCCGCGCAACTGGGATGGCTGGATATGAATAGCGACGACATGAGGACCTATGCGCTGCGCTTCAGCAGTTACAGCGGCTTTTGCTCACTGTTCAACGCTACCGGCCAGCCCAGCATTTCAGTACCAATTCATCACAGCGATGACGGCTTACCTATAGGGATCATGTTTTCGGCCGGATGGGGCGAAGATGCTGTGCTATTGCAGCTTGCCGGCCAGTTGGAGAATGCGGTGCAGTGGCTCAATCGTCAACCTGCTTCACTCGCGAATCTGAAAGCGAGCAAGTAGAATCGGGGAAAATCTTTGAGCGGCGGGGCCATTCAAGTGCCAGATGTCCACCGTTGCTATCCACCAATTACCTGGTCACCCCCTGAATTTCAGCCGCTACCCGCTGGACTTCATCCAGCACGCGCAGCAGATTATCGCTCCACAACTTGTGAATCTCTTGTTCGCTATAGCCACGCCTCACAAGCTCCAGCGTCACGTTGAAAGTCTCCGAAGCATCGTTCCAACCTTCTACTCCTCCACCGCCATCGAAATCGGAACTAATTCCGACGTGATCAAGCCCGATAAGCTGTACCAGGTAGTCGATATGGTCGACAAAGTCGGCGACGTCGACCGGTGGCGCCTGGCCGACAACTTCTGCCATTCGCGATTGCGCCAGCTGTCTCAAACGCGCCATATTCTGTTGATAGACGTCCTGCCCAGACATATCGAGCGCTGCCAGTGCACTGCGATTTAGTATTTGAAATCCAAGTTCGTCGGACAGTTCTTCGTACAGAGCATTTCTTGCAGCGAGAAAAGCTTCGTTCTTTTCGCTGTTGAGATAGCCACTAAAAGCAACCGTCTGCACTACGCCACCTGCATCCCTGATCCGCAATAGCTGCTCATCATCCAGATTACGGCTCACATCATTAAGAGCCCTTGCAGATGAGTGCGAGGCAATCACCGGTGCCCGCGAAATGTCCAGCATTTGCATGATGGCATCTCTCGATGGATGCGACACATCGACCATAATCCCAAGTCTGTTCATCTCAGCAATTGCCTGACGGCCCAGTTCGCTCAATCCATTGTGCAACCACTCCCCGTCTCTTTCTCCGGTATTGGAATCGGCGAATTGGCTGTGACCGTTGTGGGCCAGCGACATATAGCGAGCGCCCCGCGAGTGAAACTCCTCTATCCGCGACAGGTCAAGCCCAACCGGATACGCATTTTCCACGCCTATCATGAGCACCTTTTTTCCGCTGCGCGCTATTTGTCGCACAGCAGCTGAGTCGTAAGCTATCCCGACGCGATCCGGAGCAATTTCATTCGCCAGACGATGGATGGCATTGAATTTATCATCGGCATTGGCATAGGCAGCGCGATAGCCAGCATCGTCCAGCGGACCCTGCCCCGTATAAACAATGAGCCAGGCAACATCCAGCCCCCCTGCCTCAAGCTTGGGCAAGGTAACCTGAGTATCAAGATCGGCTGTGTAATTGTTGACGTCGGTAAAATTAGCAGTATTGATATCTACGTGCGTATCGAGAGTAATCACCCGTTCATGAATACCACGCGCCATTTCCACCAGCTCCTGCTCCGACGCCAAAGCTTGCGCTGCGTTCGCGGCTCCAGACTCCGGGGCGGCAGGGACGGATTCCTCGGGCGGAGAATTGGGACTACAGGCGACAACAAAGCCAAGTATCAAACTAATAAAGACTAATTGAAAATTCATGGTACACCCTGAAGAATCTGGAATTGCAGAATAGGCTACTTCAAGCGAACAGGCAGTTCAATATTCTGGAGCAGTGCAGCCTGCAAGGATGAAGGTTCTGGAGAAGGACACTCTTTAGATGTCAGCGCGCCAATCGCGTGGAGGAGTGGAAATTCAATTCAGCAGTTATTCTTCGTCTTTTGCCATTTGGATAACGCGGCGTGCGCTGCCGCCGAATCAAAAGTAGCAGAATCGTGTTTCTCAGTCCTGGCAGCCAACTCGATTACGTAGCCATTAGGATCTCTGAAGTAGATCGAGTGGATGAATTCGTGATCGGAAATACCGCGCACTATCATGCCAGCCCGCTCTCCTTTTTCCTTCATCTCCAACAGATACTGATGATCTACTTCCAAGGCGATATGCAGATCGAAATCCCTTTGCTCCTTGAAATCGAACGGCTCGTCAGGCTCCTCGAAAAACGCCAAAAAAGAACCATTCTGCATCTGGTAAAAACTATGCAATACGTTGCTGTCTCGGCCCGTCCTGGTCTGCTCGATTACGAACGCGTGTTTCAAGGGTAATCCCAGGAAATCCTCATAAAACTCCCGAGTCTCCTCTGAATCCCTGCAGCGGTATGCGTTATGATGCAGCCCTTTTATCAACTCACACCTCGTCCTTTTTGATTAACTTCCCACATTTTACCGCCGTAACCTCGGCCATAATCGAGATGGCAATTTCCGCCGGTTTTTTACTACCAATCTGAAAGCCGATGGGTGCATACAGTCGCTCAATTTCAAGTTCTGTTAACCCCAGTTCCGGCAAACGCTCCCTTCGTTTTGCCGAAGTCCTGTCGGAACCCATGGCGCCCACATAGAATGCATCGGTCTTCAATGCTTCCATCAATGCCATGTCATCCACTCGGGGATCGTGAGCCAGGGCGATCACTCCACTGTAGGGATTGCTGTAATTCTCGCGCACCACATCGTCTGGAAGTCTGCAGGTTTTTTTGACTCCCTCTACATGCCAGTTTTCCAGATAACTGGGTCTCGGATCGCA
>Ga0181593_10002449_pt1 | contig 17079 bp, 17 predicted proteins | sample 071ome_19_FD_133756 | JGI IMG/M metagenome (GOLD analysis project Ga0181593, IMG submission 133756) | Coastal salt marsh microbial communities from the Groves Creek Marsh, Skidaway Island, Georgia - 071413AT metaG (megahit assembly) | ecosystem: Environmental > Aquatic > Marine > Intertidal...
AATCTTATTAGAAAAGTACTTTCCGCCTCCCTTGACCGCTTAGGATTTGACCTGAGGCGCAAAAAAATACACGAGCTTGCAGACGACCCATATCACGCAATTTCAATCCTTTTAGATAGGGAAAAAACCCGAAACATTATTGACGCCGGCGCCTCCATCGGAGAAACATCGCTTAAATTGGCCGAGATGTTTCCACTCAGCACCGTTCACGCAATAGAGCCCTACCCCCCGTTCCATTCGAAGCTTGAAAAACTCGCAACCGAAAACAAAAGCATTCTACCTAAAAGACTAGCTTTGTCTGATGAAAACGGCTCGGGGCTTCTGAAAATCAACAAATCCAAGGGAACGAACTCTTTGTTAAGATCCAGTGACAACGGAAGGGCAATCTATGGAGATCTGCTCACGAGTACAGGGGAAATAGATGTAAAAACCCAAAAACTCGATGATTTCCTAAAGGAAAATGCAATCGAGCAGGTCGACTTGCTCAAGCTCGATCTTCAAGGTTCGGAACTTCAAGCTCTAATTGGAGCATCAAGGGCTCTAAAAGAGGGGAAGATCAAGTGCATACTTTGTGAAATCATGTTCCAACCTCACTACGAATCTCAGCCTCCCGCTAATGCGATCCTGAACGAACTAGTGACAAAACATGATTACATGTTGTTCAACCTTTACCAATCTCACCATCATCACGGTTATTTGTGCCAAGCAGACGCGTTGCTATTTCATTCTTCAATTCATTTGACTGCAAGAGATAATGCCCGTCTAGCTTTTCAACCCCACTCGGCACTGCCGTTATGAGGTCTCGCATCAATAGGAGTTAGTTTAAAAATCTTGGAGAAAACAAGTTTGCGACCTGACTCGATGATAAACCGAATAATGATAGTTGGTTGCCCTCGATCAGGGACTACAATACTACAATCTATTTTGGCTACTCATCCCGAAGTTTTGGGGATTTTCGAAACACATTTTTATTGTGCCTTATGCAGTTCCAACAAATGGACCAGAAAACTTGGTCTCACTCCAAAAAAGGCAATCAAGATTTTAAATGAAATTGAAAGAGAATACGGATGCCACCAAAATCAAAACATTAGATTATTATCATCGAGATATGCATCTAGTTTTTTCGTGAAAACTTTAGATAATGCCACTTCAAATTTAAATAAAAAGGTATGGGTTGAGAAAACACCTCAACACCTTTTTTACATAGATTATATCAAACGATTAACGGAAAACATAAAGTTTATTCACATCGAAAGGAAACCTGAAAGCATAGTTTCATCATTATACCACGCATCGTTAAAATATTCACACACTTGGCCATACAACTCCAAAGAAAAATCTTTCGCCCTGTGGCAAGAAAGTTACTTGGCACATCAAAAGTACAGGGGTTTGGATGATCATTTCTTCATAACCCTAAACGAATTAATTGAAGATCCCTCTAACCAACTCCGCAAAATTCTCAATTTTATGAAAATTGAAGTTATTGACGGCCTTGAACATAGACAAAACAAAGGTTTTCGGACTATCACTGAAAAATCGAAAGAGTGGCTTTATGATTCGCAAAAACCCTTACTGAAAGAGGAAAGGTGCCGCTTCAAAGATGTATTCGATATTGAAGAAAGAAAACACCTTTCTCAGAGGATAAGAGACACGATCAGTCGATCAAATGTTATTTAACTCTATAGAATACGCTTTATTCTTACCACTAGTTATCATAATTCACTAGTCATTTAGCAACTCTTAGAAGACACAAAAACCATTACTGATTTTGTATTTCATTCTCATTCAAGTTTACTGAGAACTCTGCGATAGAAACCACTTCCATTCATTAGCTCAAAAATCGAATACCCTGAAGATTTCTTCGTTCAAAGAGCGGGAGAATCGGACTATGCCGCGAAGACCGTCTTCGATCTTCTCGAAAAGATTCTCCCTTCACTGAAAAGTGCGGTCGACATAGGTTGTGGTACTGGAACTTGGCTGGCGAATTTCAAGAAGCTCGGGGTTCCCAACATATTAGGTTACGATGGACACTTGAGGGACCTCTCGCTATTGGAGATACCAAGGGAAAGCTTCATTTGCCAAGACTTGACCGAACCCGTGGCAAATCCCGAAAGATTTGACCTTGCCATATGTCTTGAAGTTGCTGAGCACTTGCCTGAGCAATGTGCTAAAACACTTGTTGACTCCCTTTGTTCACTCTCCGATTTCATTCTGTTTTCCGCGGCAATCCCCGGCCAAGGGGGATTACATCACTTGAACGAACAATGGCAGGAATATTGGGTGGCCGAATTTGAAGAGAAAGGTTTTGTCGCCTTCGATTATATTCGTCCAAGAATATGGAATGACTCAAAAATTCAATTTTGGTACAAGCAGAACATCTTGCTACTTGCCAAAAGCGAGAGAAGTGGTGAGTTGAAGGAACCCCAGGGCAATTGCTTAAATCCGAATTTGGTACACCCGGATTTGCATGCTCACAAATGTCAGATGGACGAGGTTACCGAGAAATTCAGTCTCAAGGATTTGACCAAGCGAATTCTTAAAAAATTCATACCATGAAGGGAAAAGGCTTCAATACCCCGATTGCATACCTTTTTTATGCTCGGCCAAAGTGTATGGAAATCACCTTTCCGCTTATTCGGAATTTGCGTCCAAGAAGACTTTACCTCATCGCCGATGGCCCGAAGGGACCGAGCGACACCCCCCTCTGCACCAAGGCAAGAAAGTTGGTCGAGGAAAGCATAGACTGGGATTGTCAACTAACGAAGTTCTACGCGGAAGAGAATATGGGCTTGGCCAATAGAACGGTTTCCGGTCTAAACTCTGTCTTCGAGAGGGAGAAAAAGGTCATATTGCTTGAAGACGATAACTTCGTAGACCCTTCGTTCTTTAGTTTTTGCAATGCCCTACTCGATCGGTACGAGCATGAAGAGCGTATTTTTCATATCGGAGGCTGCAATTTCTTCGAAAAAGCCGTGCCCCCCCGCACTAAAGAGGATTACCTCTTTAGTGCCAAGCCGGCGGCTTGGGGATTCGCCACATGGAAAAGAGCTTGGAAACATATGGATCTTTCAATGGAGAAGTGGAACTCCGAAGACAAAGACCACTTCCTCAGCAAATGGTGCATTTCCCTAAAGCATGCCAAGGGCATAAAGGAAGTTTTTGATCAACACTGCATGAACCAAGACCCGTGGGCTTGGTCATACGCATGGACCTACGCATGCTGGTCCAATAACGCACTCTCGATTATCCCAAAAGTAAACCTCGTAACTAACATAGGCTTTGGTCCCGATGCTACGAATACTACCATGTGTGCGAATAATTGGGTCGGCATCCCAGAAATTAGGGGATCTCTGGAAGAGATTTCGCACCCTGAATCGATTTTCAGAAACTTGGCTTACGACAAAAAATCTTATTATCTTGAAAGAGGCAATCCCCTGCGCAAACTGAAGCGGTTTTTGAAAGGATTGCTATAGACTTCAACTTCAACTACTTAAAATATGGCAACTCGATGCAGAATTTGTGGATCAAATAACCTTTTTGAATTTCTCGACTTGGGCTTCACTCCGCCCGCCGACCAATTTCTGAGAGAAGATCAATTGAGGCAACCAGAAACTCACTACCCACTTACGGTGTTGATGTGCGAAGAATGTAGTCTTGCTCAACTGAGCTATGTGGTACCCGGAGAAGTGCTCTATCGTCGCGATTATCCTTACGAATCCTCAATGACTCAATCAGGCCAATTGCATTGGGATGAGTTCGCTGAAACCGTCTGCAATTGCTACAGCATAAGCGAAGGTGACTTGGTAGTGGATATAGGTAGTAATGTCGGGGTACTCTTGGGTTCTTTCGCCAAGCAAGGAGCGAACATCCTAGGAATTGACCCCGCAAGCAATATTGTGCGAATCGCTGAAAAGAGAGGCATTGAAACATGGGACGAATTCTTCTCTCTGAATGTCGCCGAAAAAGCGGTCAGGGAAAAAGGAAACGCTTCGGTCATAACGGCCACAAATGTCTTCGCCCATGTCGATGACTTAAAGTCCTTCATGCAAGCGGTTGATATCCTTTTATCAAAAAATGGAATATTTATTTTCGAGGCCCCTTATTTCGGGAACTTGATCAATTTCCTCGAGTACGACACCATCTACCATGAACATTTATCATACCTATTACTCAAGCCGATCATTAAATTGGCAAGTCAATTTGGGATGGAAGTTTCAGATGTCTTAGAAAGAGACATCCACGGTGGCTCGTTCCGCGTTTTCATTTCCAGAATTGGAGAGCACAAAATTAATGAAAGAGTACAAAAATTCCTTCGACGCGAAAGTAACAGCAAATGGAGTTGTCCTGCTACCTTGAAGGAGTTCTCAAAAAAAGTAAATAGGAACAGAGATGATCTCACCTCTATGCTAAATTCTCTTAAATCGAGTGGCAAAAAAGTTGCCGCGGTTAGTGCTCCCGCCAAAGGCATGACTCTATTAAATTATTGTCGGATAGGTCCCGAATCCCTCAATTTCGTGACGGAAAAAAGCACTCTAAAAATCGGAAGATACTGCCCAGGCGTTCATATTCCAGTACTGGATGATGACGCACTCACAAGTAATCAAATCGACTTTGCATTGTTACTCGCTTGGAATTTCTCCGAAGAGATTATGAATAACCTTAAGCAATTTAGGGAGAGAGGCGGTAAATTCATTATACCAATTCCACAACCCAGAATAGTTGCCTAATCACCCATTTATGGAAATTACAAAAATAAAATGTATTCATCAAGATCAAAGAGGTTCCATTACTGATATTGTGGAACAAATTGACTTCAATGGAGCCACTATCATTTTTAGTAAAAAAGGCTCGGTAAGAGGGAACCACTTTCATAAGAAAACTATCCAGCAAATCTATGTTCTTTCTGGAAAAATGAAATGTTTGGCTCAAAAACCAAAAGAACCTGTTACTCAGGCGATTGTAGAGCAAGGGGACTTGATCTCTCACGAACTACTCGAGTCACACTCTTTTGAGGCCTTATCGGACACCCTTTTCTTGGTTCTTTCTTCAGGTCTAAGAACTGGCAAGGACTATGAGAAGGATACCTATCGTCTGGAAGCACCCCTTTCAGAATTAGTTTAGTTCCATTTTGTTTTTCATTCCTTTAAATTTACCTACCTTTGACTCGAAATGAGTGTATTCGGTGAATTTGCCAAATTCTATGACTTGGTTCACCAAGATAAGGATTATGAAAAAGAATCATATTATGTCGATTCACTCATTAGAAAATACAAACCGGAAACTAAGACTATTTTGGATATCGGATGCGGTACTGGAAACTACGCGTTCGCAATGCAGGCATTAGGGTATGAGGTCAGAGGAGTAGACGCTAGCTCACAAATGATTGCAATTGCACAGGAAAAACCTGCTGATGAAAAAATACAGACCAAGCCTTCGTTTTCTTTTGGAAGAATGGAGGAGTACACAAGTCATGCAAAATCAGACGCGGTGATGTGTCTCTTCTTTTCCCTTTGCTACCAAACGACAGATGATCTAATTCGTCAATCACTCCGACGATTTAAAGAACAACTGAATATGAACGGCATCCTGATTTTTGATTTCTGGCACAAGGATGGAGTATTGAGCCAACGCCCGAAGTTAAAAATACAAAGGTATCAAGCCAATGACCTAGAGATTACGAAACTAGTGGAACCATCACTGGACACTTCGACTGATTGCGTTGGAATAGATTACACATTTTATGTAGAAAATGAAGAGAATGAAATTTCCAAATTCACGGAATACCATAAGGTACGCTACCTGCACAAAGAGCTATTAATTAGGTTTCTTAAAGAACTGAATTTTAAAGTGGAGTTGATCGAAGGATGGATGACAAATCAAAGCCTCAAAGAGAATGATTGGTCCGGCATCATTGTCGCAAGATCGAACTAAGGGAAAAATAATCCTAGCGAACTCTAGAACATGAATTTTATAAAAAATATTTTCAAATCCATTCCTGGCATTAGTTGGTTTCTCGACATACGCCGAGAGCTTTCACTCATAAGGTTTCAAGCCACCCAACAGACAAGAATCCAACAACAACATTTTCGTCAAATCCTTCGTAAATCAAGGTTAGAATCAGGAATTATTTTCCCAACTGCTTATGAGCATCAAACATTCTCGCAAAATGGTGAAGACGGCATTTTGAGAGAAATCCTCCGGAGAATCAAAATAGAAAAGGGATTTTTTGTAGAGATTGGTTCGGGGGACGGTCTAGAAAATAATACCCGACTTCTTCTTGAAACAGGTTGGGAAGGTGTGTGGATTGACGGAGGCGAAGATTGTTGTTCTCTGGCAGGCAAGGTTAACCAAAAGTTCGTCGATAATGGGAAGATCAAAATTCGAAACTCCTTGGTAACCGCGGAAAATGTCAACCAGCTAATGTCCGATCTGAATATCCCGAAAGCTATTGATGTTCTTTCCCTAGATGTTGATCTCAACACATATCATGTCTGGGAAAAACTTGATAAAACATCAGCTAAGGTCGCCATCGTAGAGTACAATGGGTTTTTCCCTGCTGATTCAGACTGGATTGCTGAATACGACCCAAATGGTTGGTGGGATGGAGGCTTTAATATGGGAGCGGCTCTTAAGCCTCTGGAAGAGTTAGGGAGGAAAAAAGGATACCGCTTAGTTGGGTGCGACCTGTCAGGGGCAAACGCATTTTTCATTAAAGAAGAACTAGCAAATTCTCATTTTCCTGACACCCCAAATTTAAACGCTTTGTTTCAACCTGCTCAGCCATTTTTACTAAACAACCCAGAACATAGAACGGACCTCTAAGTCTAGGTTTGAATACAAGAAAAAAAGCTTCCGTTTCAGCCGTCATACCATGCTTCAATCATTGGGCTTCACTCGTCGCTGCAGTCAGAAGTATCAAATCTCAATCAATCCCAGTAAAGGAAACGCTCATAATTGATGATGGCTCCTTTGATCCTTGCCCGCATGAAGAACTCATTGAAGACACATCGATTCGTATTATTCGATTGGATAAGAACAGAGGAAGAGGTTACTGTAGAAACCTAGCTTTCAGGGAAACCTCGGGACAGTTTGTTCTAAATCTGGATGCAACAAATTCTCTGGAGAACCGTTTCATTGAAAAGGCACTTCCTCGTTTTTCGGATTCCCATATTGCTGCGGTATCAGGAGCACTTATATCCAGGAAAAAGAAGAACGCAGTCGATCGATGGAGAGCACGCCATTTGTTTCGCGAGTCAAGTCTCAAAGACGCATGGGCAGAACCGTGCTCAATGCTCATAACCTATGGAACATTATTTGCAAGAGATGCCATTGAACTAGTGGGCGGGTTTGATCAGAAGCTACGCTTCAAGGAAGATCAGGATATGGGCGATCGCCTAGCCGAAGCGGGGTTCCAAATCATCGGGGACCCCGGACTCAAGGTTTATCCATCAATAAGCAATACATTAGGCGAAGTACTCGAACGCTATGCTCGATGGTATATGGATACTGACGAAAAACCTTCATTAAAGAGCTATTGGCACAATATAAGAGCATCTGTTCGACCCATGATAGAGAGTGATCTAAAAGAAGGAGACTTGGGTTCTGCATTGATATCAATGCTCGCCCCCCATTTTCAGCTTTATCACAGTATTAAAGCACATAATTCAACAAATGAATTTTAGAAAGCCCAGCACAAAAGGAAATCCAGATCCTGCATGATTCTATTAATTTCGATCAAATGAAACCGATACCCGTAAACTTTCCTAAATTTGACGGCAATGAGGAAAAATACCTTATCGAAGCAATCGAAAGCGGATGGATCTCATCAGAAGGTCCATTTGTCAAAAAATTCGAACAACTATTCGCCGAAAGACATGAGCGAAAATACGCCATTGCGGTATCAAGTGGTACCGCAGCACTACAATGTGCCGTAGATGCACTCGATCTTTCCCCAGAAGATGAAGTCATCATTCCATCCTTCACAATTATCTCGTGCGTGACTCCTGTAATAGAAAAAGGTGCCACACCGGTGCTTGTTGATTGCGACCCTAAAACATTCAATTCAACGCCTGAACAAATCATTTCGGCAATAACCTCGAGAACGAAAGCTATTATGCTTGTTCACATCTACGGTTTACCTGTAGATGCCGACCCAGTACTTGAAATTGCAAGAGAAAGGGGAATCAAAGTTATCGAGGACACCGCTGAAGCCATTGGACTGGACTACCATAATCGAGCTTGTGGCAGCCTTGGCGACATTAGTACATTTAGCTTTTATCCCAATAAGCACATAACCACTGGAGAGGGAGGTATGGTTTTGACCGACGATGACCAAATAGCTGAGCGGTGCCTAGAGTCACGCAACCTATGTTTCAAGGAATCGAGAAGGTTTCTCCATGAGAGAATAGGATGGAATTTTCGCATGACCAACATCCAAGCAGCCATTGGCTTGGCTCAGCTAGAAAAGCTCGATCAAACTATTTTAAGAAAGCGTTGTATCGGTAGTAAATACAACGAACTTCTCGAAGGCTGTACCTCTTTACAACTCCCTCTACCAGAGACTTCCTATGCAAAAAACATCTATTGGGTTTATCCTGTTGTTTTGAAGGAATGCTCTGACATTGGGGTGAATGCAGCAATGACTAAACTTTGTGACCTAAAGATTGAAACTCGTCCTTTTTTCTATCCTATGCACAAACAACCTGTCTTTCGTAAGATGGGGCTTTTCAAAAATCAATCTCTCATAAACTCTGAAATCATATCAGAACAAGGTTTTTATATTCCTTCAGGCATAGGAATATCTAACGAAGAAATTTGTTTCGTCGCAGATGCCTTGCGAAGTATTTTCCGCAACTGAGCAAGCTCACCACAAAAAAATATTGTAAATGAAAATAGGTGTAGTATTCCACGGAAATCCTCTAGCCGGTGGATGTTTTCAACAGAGTCTTAACGCGACCCGCCTCTTATCCAAAAATGAAAATATGCACGAGTTCCTTTATTATACACCCGATACAGGCAATGCAAAATCGGTGCTAAAAGATGGAATCAAACCTAAGACTTTCAAATTCGGCAGAAAAGAGCGATTGATCCATAGGCTAAGAAAGCAAATTACCCTGAATCGAATGTTTGGAAAGTTTAACTTTTTTCAACCCTTTGACGCAATCTTCGAAAAAGACGGCGTGGACTTGCTTTACTTTACGGGCCCATCTCCTTTCTGCTTATTTTTGGAAAGACTAAACTATGTTTTGACGATTTGGGACTTATGTCATCGAGATCACATGGAATTTCCTGAAGTTAGGCATAGTTTTGAATTCGAAGCTCGCGAAAATCTACTTCGCAACGCACTCTATAAAGCTACTGCCGTTATTGCAGATTCTCCACTCGGGAAACAAAACTTGGAGAAAAGATACGGTTTGGACCCCAACCGTGTGCATTGGATCTCGGTTTCACCAACCAAAAGAGTCACTTTAAAGGAGAACTCTGAATTTGATCCAAGGAAGGCAGCAGAAATTCCTCACAATGGGTCCTACATTTTTTATCCTGCTCAATTTTGGGCTCATAAGAATCATAGACTCATTGTCGATTCGTTAGCTTGCCTAAGAGAAACGGAAAAAAAAGATGTCTACGCTGTTTTCTGTGGTTCTGACTGCGGTAATTTGTCTGCAGTCCTGAAAATGGCAAAAAGAAAAGGGGTAAGCGACCTTGTCAAATATGTTGGCTTTCTTCCAGATGAACAAATGGCGGCATACTACCAACAAAGCTTAGCTCTAGTGATGCCATCATATTTCGGACCAACTAACATTCCACCACTCGAAGCATTTGATTTAGATACTCCCGTAGTCGTTTCGGATCTCTCAGGTATCCGCGATCAAGTTGGTGACGCAGCATTAATGGTTCCTCCTGACAACCCTAATGCTCTCTGTCATGCAATTATGAAACTTTTAAATGAACCAAGATTAAGAGAAGTTCTAATTAAAAAAGGAAGAATTCGTATTAGGGAACTTTCCGATCAAAATCGGCTTTCAACTCTTTTCAAAATATTTCAGGAATATAACAAGAAAAGGCTTACTTGGTCGATTGATTAATTGATGATTTTGCATTTTTTAATGTCTTATTTATTTAAACCAGTATCTAATAAAAAAGATACGCATTAAGCATGCTACTTTTATTTATTAATCTGCTTAAAGACTAAATGAATAGCTTTAATATTTATTTTAATTAATTTTTTGGAAGTAAAAAAAAACATATCTTTATTTCACCCTTACTTAGAAAATCGTATACCTGATATTGCATCAGGCCTTTATCCTAAACAACATTTATGGGGAATTGATGCACTTAAAGATTCGAAGAAATTCAATTCACAATTCATATACACAGAAAAATTTAAAATAAATAGTCTTGTCGAAAGACTCATAAATAAAGGCATTTTGAGGGGATCAATGGGAGTAAAAATTGAGCTATCAATGCTCATCGCCTCAAGTAAATGTAACTTTATCTATTCTGTATGCGGCCCACCTACTGTTGCAAGATTTGTTAAAAATAAGCTTATTTCATGGGTCTTTCGTCCACCTCTTAATTCAGATTCTCAATGGTCAAATCCATATAATTTAAAAAATCTTCTAGCACACAAAGGTTTCATATGTCTGACAAAAAATGCAGAGCAATACTTCTCTCAATTTGCACCTGCAAAATTCATTCCCTGGTGTGTAGATTTAGATTTATTTGATGGAATTACATTATCTAATCATTCAACAAAACCATTTTTCTTAGCATCAGGGAAAACGGGCAGAGATTACAAAACTTTAGTGAAAGCTTCCCATCATACTAAAGTAGAAATTCGTATAATTGGACCAAGTTCAGAAAGACCTAAAGATTTACCTTCAAATGTGAATTGGATCAACACATCTTCAAATCCACCAGATCAAGCAATTGACTACCCGACTCTTCGGGAGTGGTACGCTCAGTGCATTGGCGTTTGTATACCGTTAAGCGGAGATGCGGATGACACTTGTGGATACACAAATATGCTCGAGGCAATGGCAATGCGTAAGCCGGTGCTAATGACTCGCTCAGGTTGTTTGCACATAAACCCTGAGAAGGATCGGTTTGGAATCCAGATAAAGCCAAAGGATGCTCTGGGTTGGGCACACGCTATGAATTATCTTCACAAAGACCATGAAAAAGCATTAGAAATGGGTAGTCGAGGGCGAGAGATCGTTGAACAAGACTTCACAATAAAGCGTTTCAACCAAGATGTACTTGGATTTATTGAAACAATTCTAAAGAAAAGTTGAACAAGGAAAGTAATATTTTTTTTAGTGTTGTAATACCGACTTATGAACGACCAGATGATTTAAAAGTTTGCCTGCAGTCGTTAAGTGAAGAAGTTCAAAGAGGGACTCCACCTTATGAAATTATTGTTTCGGATGATTCTAAGTCCGATATTTCTAAAATATTAGTTGAAAAAGAATTCTGCAATGTATCTTGGGGAAAGGGAAAGCAAAATGGACCTGCAGGAAACCGAAATGCAGGGGTGGAGAGAGCCAAAGGTAAATGGATCGTCTTTCTGGACGATGACTGTATTGCACAAGAAGGTTATCTAAATGCATATGCAAAGGCAATTAAAGCCAATCGGGGCATGCAAGTATTCGAGGGCCGAATATTTGCAGACCGACCTAGAAAAACTTGGGCAGAGGGGTGCCCCGAAAATGAGCATGGTGGTATGCTTTGGACAAGTAACCTTTGTGTTAATCGGAAATTGTTTTTGGAAATGGGTGGTCTTGATGAAAGATTTGAAATCGCTTTTGAAGATGTTGATTTTGCACATCGTTTAAGATTAAGGAGAATTAATTCTAAATTCGTATTTAAAGCATCAGTTTGCCATCCTTGGAGAACGCTAAGGCAAAAAGGAAACAACTGGAAACAGAAAGGTTATGCTTTAGATGCACTAAAATCTTTTATTTCTAAACATCCGAATACTTCTGGGTTCCATGGTTCATCGAAAACTTATTTAGTAAGTGCAGTTCGAATGATTATAAAGGATCTACCAATTTGTATAGTTTCTCTTAAATGTAGAGGAATCGATATATTAGTTTTACAAATCTTTCAATTATTTAGGACAGCATTTCATGTCCGATTTTTAGTTGATAATAAATGAGTACTTGGCCGTCATCATACACGATTTTTATTAGTAGATGCTTTTGGGACTACTACCTACATGTTTTCCAAAAACTATACGCACTTGAATTGGATTCAAAGTTTAATTCACAGGTAACTTGGTTTGATCCCCCAACCCGCAACCCTTTGACATGGCTAAAAGAACGAAAACGTACCTTAGGCAGGATTACGGTCAGGAGGCCTTTTGCGCTTCATAACGAATACGAAAGGTTTAGACCCATCGATCGCATGCTCTTCAACTTACAACTGAGATCTGCTCTGCCGAAAAACGGAAAGGCCGACCTCTGGTCAATAGCTTGCCCGCAAACTTGGCTGTCTAAAACTGACTTGTTTTCCAAAACAATTTATTGGCCTGGGGATTACTTCCGTGCTGAAGAAGAATTTTATGATTACATCAATTATGACCTCGTTATGCCATGGACCCCCGAAGCGGTAAAAAACATTCCGGATGCATTCAAAGGTATCTCTTTTCTTTCGAGCACTTGTGCAGGGAGTAACTTCATGAATTTCGATTCTTCAAAACCTACATGTCCGCGCTTTAATTATAGTGATCGTTTCAAGAAAACCATTGTTTACATTGGTGGATTATCAATCGGTCGAATAGATTTCGAACTGCTTGAAAGCATTGCCAAGAATCTTCCTGATCACGCAATAGTTATGGGAGCAAGACACGATGGTCATAAAGAAACTTTATTAGCGGTACAGAAGCTTGCTTCTTTTTCCAATGTTTTTCTGTTTGATGATCTGGGATACGAAGATCTAGTTGACTTAACACAGGCAAGTGATGTCTGCATAATCCCATACAAGACAACTGGATTTAACGCCGGCTGTTGCCCCAATAAACTGTTTGAATATTCCGCCTTGGGTAAAAATATCGTAAGTACTAATATACCAGCCTTGGAAGTTTTTTCGCCTTTTGTTAGCATAGCAAAGGACCATTATGACTTCATAGAGAAAGTGCGTAAGAGTGCTTTTGTTAAACCGTCTCCTAAGAGAGTGGGCGAATTAATTGCTCTAGCCCATCACGCATCGCCCGAAGCTACGATCCTGCGAATGAAAGAAGCACTCAACAAAAGATAAAAAAATTCTCCTCTCAGAATCACGACTATATAAAATTCTAAAAGTCACACATTTCACATACCAATACATCGTTATTTATTTTTCCATATGGAAAAAAGAAAATACAATAAAAGTTATTACACATGGCGGGAGAATCCAGCTCTTCATTCCGCCAAAATAGTCGTACCCCACATTGTCGAACGGTTTAAGCCCCTAAGTGTTGTGGACTTGGGTTGTGCAGAGGGTGCTTGGCTTTCGGTGTTTTCCGACCATGGCGTTGAGGATCTACTGGGCTTCGATGGTCCATGGGGGGACAAAAGTAACCTGAAAATCCCTGAAGATAAATTCAAAGTCATTGATTTTGAGGATTTCACATCTCCCTGCGATAGAACCTTTGACCTTGCGATAAGCCTCGAAGTCGCGGAACATGTAAGTGAGGGAGGTGCCGATTCGTTTATCCGCGAACTGACCCGGCTTTCAAAGAGAATCATGTTTTCAGCCGCAATTCCCGGGCAAGGAGGCATGCATCATGTCAACGAGCAAGCCCCTTCCTATTGGCAGGAAAAGTTTGAGAAGTTCAATTATCATCAGGTAGACGACTTAAGACCGTTCTTTTGGGGAAAACGAAAAGTGGCATGGTGGTATTCGCAAAATATGTTTCTTTATGAATGCCAGAGCATTCACAAGGAGAGCCAAGCCCACTCGTTTGGAGGAAAGCACCTCGTGCACCCGAGCGCTTTTCACGAGAAGCAAATCGAACTGGACGCCGAAAACATATCTGCCAGAAACCTTCTCAAAACTTTGATCAGTAGAATCTTGCGCATGTCAAAGAAAAGAATGGAGAAAAAATAAGAATGCATTCAAAGCTCGTTTCCTTTCCAAGATTCTATGCCCTAATCATGCAATTGAGGTCCAATAAAAACTATGAGAAAATCCTCTATCTCCAAAAAATAAAACGCAATGAAACGGTCTTGGACCTTGGTGCAAACATAGGCTACTACACCACTCTTTTCTCCCTATTGGTGGGGGATTCCGGAAAAGTTCATGCATTCGAGCCCTTAAGTGAAAACTTCGGGAAACTACAAAACAACACAGCCCAGAACCCTACGAATTTGATCCTCAACCAAACCGGCATCGACATGACAAATTCAATCAAGAGGATTTTTTTCGACCCCAATGACTTAGAGAAGGCAAGCATACAAGGATCGGCAGATGAAAAAAAGCATTCACGGGAAATCAAGGTTACTTCCGTGGACAACTATGTCCGCGACAACAAAATTGTACGGGTGGATTTCGTAAAGTGCGATATTGAAGGTCATGAAATGAGGGCTTTGAAGGGAATGAAGGAAACCCTTCACAACTTTCATCCAAATTTATCCATTGAAGTAACGCTTCCTCCTGATGAAAGAACCGAACTTGTCGATTTTCTGAGCAAATCCGGTTACAACAACTTTCAACTGATCGAAAAAGGATATCCACAACTCGACCTCACCCAACTCGAACGGGAAGACTACTTCTACTTATATGCATCCCGCACAAAGAGCTCCTAGTTTTCTCAGGAGACATAGCCTGATCAGGTTATTGGTTAAGTTTGGCTTGCTGGGAAACCCAACCTTAGCTTACTTTAACAAAGGCTCAAAAGCCTTCGTCAATCTCCTCGACCCAGAACCGCGAAACGTATTCTTAAAGCGACAATTCGAACCTGATTTCTTTGAAATCTCCAATGCGTTTTTAAAAAAAAAGAGCATATTTTTCGACTTAGGTGCAAATCACGGGCTTTGCTCTTTTGGCCTGATCCCCGATAGGCCCAAATCTGACTTTCATTTGTTTGAGGCGAATTCCGGACTTGCCGAAATCATAAAAAAATCCATAGCCATCCACCAAGATGCCTCAGTTAAGCTTTCCTGTGCCTGCGTCACGGACAAACCCGGTTCATCCAGATTCTTTCTTGAAAAAAGCCAAACCGGCCAGTCTCACATTGCTGCGGGTTCCGAAACCGGTGATATGGTTCCGAATCTCATCTTGGACCAATACTGCGATGATCAAAAAGTAAAAGAAGTTGATTTTGCCAAAATTGACTTGGAAGGACATGAGCTTTCTGCCTTGAAGGGTTGGCAGAATTTTTTGTCATCCCACAAAACTAAAGCAATCTATGTTGAAATCATGCCTGAGAATCAAGTCAGGTACGGCCTTCCCACAAATTCCCCCTTGATCTTTTTGGAACAACTGGGATACAGACTCTTTCTCTGTAAAAAAGAAGATTTTGGAAAGTTTGGTGAACTGCCAGTTGAAAAGAACACAGGTATAAAAAATATCACACTTTCTTTTTTTAAAGCTGAGGATTTTCCTCAAGATTTTTCAACCGATGTACTCGCCCTTGCCCCTGACTAACTTCAAAACAGATCATTAAAAGCTTTTTTGTTCTTAGAAATAATGATCTGGGTGATGTCCTCTTGGCAACTCCTTTGCTAAAAGGGTTAAAAACCGCGTTCCCAGAGTCAAAAGTCTCCATTGGTGTTGGAACTTGGGCAATGCCCCTGCTAGAAAATAATCCTTATTTGGATGAAATCATTCCCTGCAATGCACCTTGGCACAATAAACAAAATTGCAGATTTCCCGCTAACTCTTACAAAACATTCCTAGAGGGATTACTATATGTTTTTCTTTCTAAGGAATCACAATATATTTCATCCAAAAAATTTACTCATGGGATAGATGTCTTGGGTAGCCGACAAGGTGCCTGGCTATTACGAAGAGCAAAAATTCCAATCCGATTTGGAGTTAAAGGATATGCAGGCGGGGATAACTGGTGCACCAAATACATAGATTTCAAAGAAGAAAGGAAGGTAGCAGAAGCTAGTTTGGAATTTCTTAAACTTATGAATGTAGAGGTAGAAATTGATTCAAGACCTAATATCTATCTAACCGAAAATGAGACAACTGAGGCTGAAGCTTCCTGGGGTGAAAGATCCGAAAGCAAGAAGCGTATCGTTCTTGCCCCAGGAGGAGGCTTCTCTGAGAAATGTTGGGGTGACCAAAACTTTTCTCATCTAACAAATCTTCTACTCAAAAATGAAAATTATCAAATTTGCATTATCGGATCCATTGAAGATAAAAACCGGATTTCGGCAAATGACCCTTCCCATGTCACCAACCTTTGTGGAGTGTTAAGTCTTCGCCAATCCGCCGCGATGGTTTCTCTGGCTGATTTTGTAGTTTGCAATACTTCCTTGTGCATGCACTTAGCAGGAGCCTTCAAAATACCTGCCTTAACCTTATTGGGCAAATGGTACGACAGTGCTGAACTTCACCAAAAACAATGGGGCTATCCGGAAAGTACTGTGAAAGGAAAAGAATTGAAGGCATGTAGAAACCAAACCTGCTCGGTTTCCGAAGCCTACGAATTGATTCTGCTTGGTCTTGACCAATCAAATTCTTAGATTTGAAAATTTGTTTTATCACCGGTCCAAAAGAATCCAAGCAATGTGGTATTACTGATTATGTCGAACTCCTCACACAGGAACTCGAAAAGCTTGGGCATGAGATCGAACTATATTTTATTCATACGGATAGTGGAGCCTTGACTGACTTGTCCAACGCGGATCTCTACAGCATCCAATTCGCTCCTTATGCATTCGCCTACAACGGATTACCAAATCATATCCTAAAGTACCTCGCACAAAAATTACAGGACAAGAAAGTACATCTGAACCTTCATGAGATTTGGATTGGAGCCTACCCTCGTGCAAATTGGAAGGAAAGAGGGATCGGGTGGTTTCAAAAAAACCTTACTGTTTGTTTTATCAATAAGTGCAAACCGGCATGGGTTACCTCATCCAATGC